>Ga0308160_10001739_pt1 | contig 28883 bp, 21 predicted proteins | sample PhyFR1_FD_201036 | JGI IMG/M metagenome (GOLD analysis project Ga0308160, IMG submission 201036) | Phyllosphere microbial communities from UC Gill Tract Community Farm, Albany, California, United States - DLSLF.R1 | ecosystem: Host-associated > Plants > Phyllosphere > Unclassified | place: USA... | reverse complement strand
TGGCCGCCACCCGCGTCATCTTCTATTCCGCCGTCTACGCCGAGCGCGAGACCCTGGCCATGGCGCGCAGCTGCGGCGTCGAGCGCGTGCTGAGTAAACCATCCGACGCCGACGCCATCATGGAAGCGGTGAACGCCGAACTGGTGCTGGCCGGCGCGCTGCCGAGCGCCCCGCCGAAGGCAGCGGCGCCGGCCGCACCGGCGTCCGTTTCCCCCGCCAGTCCGGCCGAGATCCCGGACAGCTGCGCCGCGCCCGAGGGCCAGCTCAACGCCCGCCTGGCCGCGCTCGAAGCGATGTGCCTGCAGCTGGTGGGCGAGCGCGAAGTCGAGGGCCTGGCCGCCTGCTTCCTGCAGGCCGCCGGCCGCATCCTGTGCGCCGATGCGCTGGCGCTGTGCCTGTTCGAACGCGACGAGCGCAGCGTGCGCCACCTGGCGGCGCAGGGCTTCGACGGCGCCCTGGTGGCGCCGCACGCCGCCAACGACCTGCGCCTGCCGGGGGCCCTGGTGCACGCGCGCGAAGCCCTGCTGCTGCACGCGGGCGAACCGCTGCTGGCGACCCTGCCCTGGCCGACCCGGCATCCGCGTCCCGGCGCCTTCCTCGGCCTGGCGGTGCGCGACCTGCACCACCTGCACGGCTGGATGTACTTCGTGCGCGCGCCCGGCGCCGCCCCTTTTGGGGAGGAAGACCTGCGCTGGGCCTCGGCCCTCGGCGCCCACCTGGCGGTAGCGTACGAAAACCTGAATCTGTACGGGGTCGTACAGCGCCACGCCGCCCAGCTGCAGCTGGAAGCAACCGCGCGCGCCAGGGCCGACGCCGCCCTGCGCGACAGCGAGCACCGCCTCGAACTGGCGCGCCAGGTGTTCGACAGCACGCAGGAAGCGATCATGATGACCGACGCCTGCGCGAATATCGTGGCCGTGAATCCGGCCTTCGAGCGGATCACCGGCTACAGCGAGGCCGAGGCGATGGGGAAGAATCCGCGTTTCCTGCGCTCCGGGCGCCAGGACGCCGGCTTCTACCGCGCCATGTGGGACAGCCTGGAGCAGTACGGCCAGTGGCGCGGCGAGCTCTGGAACCGGCGCAAGAACGGCGAGATCTTCCCCGAGCACACCAGCATCAGCGCAGTGCGCGACGACGCCGGCAAGCTCACCGCCTACGTCTCGGTGTCGAGCGATTTGTCGGCCCTGAAGGCCGCCCACAACCAGCTCGACTTCCTCACCAACCACGACGCGCTGACCCAGCTGCCGAACCGCTCGCTGTTCCACGACCGCCTGCAGCAGTCGATCGCCGCGGCGCGCAGCAGCGGACGCCAGCTGGCCGTGCTGATGGTGAACGTCGACCGCCTTTCTCGCATCAACGACAGCCTGGGCCACGCCGCCGGCGACGCCCTGCTGCGCGAGGTGGCGCGCCGCGCCCTGGACATCGCCGGGCCGCTCGACACGGTCGCGCGCCTGTCGGGCGACGAATTCGTGCTGCTCCTGTCGGGCTGCGACGACACCGAGGACATCATCTTCTCGGCGCGGCGCCTGATCGACGCCATCGCCCAGCCGCACCCGGTGGGCGGGCACGATGTGGTGGTCACCGGCAGCGTCGGCATCAGCGTCTTCCCGCGCGACGGCGACGCCCCCGGCGACTTGCTGAAGGCGGCCGACGCCGCGCTGGCACACCAGAAGGAAGCCGGCCGCAACGGCTTCCGCTTCTTCAAGGGCGAGATGAACGACCAGGCGCTGCGCTGGCTGGCCCTGGAAACGCACCTGCGCCGGGCAATCGGCCGCGCCGAACTGGCGCTGCACTTCCAGCCGCAAGTGGCCACCAGCGACGGCCGCGTGCTCGGCATGGAAGCCCTGCTGCGCTGGCACAGCCCGGAACTGGGCCGCATCTCACCAAGCGACTTCATCCCGCTGGCCGAGGACACCGGCCTGATCCTGCCGATCGGCGACTGGGTGATGCGCCAGGCCTGCCTGCAGAACAAGGCCTGGCAGGACGCCGGGCTGGCGTGCGTACCGGTGGCGGTGAACGTCTCGGCGCACCAGTTCAAGGCCGGCACCGTGCCCGCCGTGGTGCGCGCCGCGCTGCAGGAATCCGGACTGGAAGCGCGCTACCTGGAAGTCGAGCTGACCGAAAGCGTGATGCTGGGCGATACCACCGCCGCCGAGGCCCAGCTGGCCGAGCTGCGCGCGATGGGCGTCTCGCTGTCGCTCGACGACTTCGGCACCGGTTATTCTTCGCTCGGCTATTTGTCGCGCTTCTCGCTCGACAAGCTGAAGATCGACCAGGCTTTTGTCCGCAACATCACCCTCGACGCGCGTAGCGCGGCCATCGCCCAGGCCACCATCGCCCTGGCTGAAGGCCTGTCCCTGCGCGTGGTGGCCGAAGGCGTCGAGACCCTGGCCCAGCGCGATTTCCTGGGCCGCATCGGCTGCGAGGTGCTGCAGGGCTACCTGTACAGCCCAGCGCTGCCGGCGCGCGAGATGGGCGTGCTGCTGCAAACGGGCCGCGTCGCGCTCCGCCAGGCGTGAACCACACCAGGCCTTAGAATAGCGCTTCGACGCCTGTCTACCGATCCTCGTCACGGAATCCCGATGTTCATCCAATTCGTCCGTAGCACCTGTCTTGCTGTCCTGCTGGTCCATCCTTTTGTCCATGCCGCCCCTGCATCTGCTCCCGCAAACCAGAAGCGCCCGTCCACGGCGCCCCAGCCCGCGGCAGCCGTCAAGCTCGACGCGCCGATCCCGGTCGGCCCGCAGGTGAAGGTCGGCAAGCTGGCGAACGGCTTGACTTACTATATCCAGAAAAATGCGCGCCCCGAGCGCCGCGTGGAACTGCGCCTGGTGGTAAAAGCCGGCTCCATCCTCGAAGACGATGACCAGCAAGGCCTGGCGCATTTTGTCGAGCACATGGCCTTCAACGGCACCGCCAACTTCAAGAAGCACGAACTGGTCGACTATTTGCAGTCGATCGGCGTGAAGTTCGGCGCGGACCTGAACGCGTACACCTCGTTCGACGAAACCGTGTATATCCTGCCTATCCCCACCGACAAGCCGGAGAACCTGACGCGTGCCTTCCAGGTGCTCGAGGACTGGGCCCACGGCCTGAGCTTCGAGGACGCCGAAGTCGACAAGGAACGCGGCATCGTGCTGGAAGAACTCAGGCTCGGCAAGGGCGCGGGCGACCGCATCGGCAAAAAGCTGTATCCGAAGATGTTCAACGGCTCGCGCTATGCCGAGCGCCTGCCGATCGGTAAAGAGGAAGTGCTGCGCAACTTCCAGCCCGAGACCCTGCGCCGCTTTTATCGCGACTGGTACCGCCCCGACCTGATGGCGGTGGTGGCGGTGGGCGACATCGAGCCGGCCCAGGCCGAAAAGCTGATCCGCGCCCACTTCGGCAAGCTGACCAACCCGAGCCCGGCCCGCAAGCGCGAGTACGCCGAGATTCCGCGCCGCGACGACACCGAAGCCCTGGTCGTCACCGACAAGGAAGCCGGCGGCAACAGCATCCTGATCCGCTATCCGGTGATGCCGGTGCGCGAGCCCGACACCGTGCGCGGCTACCGCGAGCAGCTGGTCGAGAGCCTGTTCACCGGCATGCTGAACGGGCGCCTGGTGGAACTGACGCAGCAGGCCGAGCCGCCCTTCCTGCGCGGCGGCAGCGCCCTCGGCAAGCTGACGCCCTTCTACAAAGCCTACAACTCGAGCGCCGTCGTCGGCCCGGGCGGCGCGCCGAAGGCCATCGACGCCCTGGTGCGCGAGAACGAGCGCGCGCGCCAGTACGGCTTTTCTGCCGCGGAACTGGATCGCGCGAAGAAGGACATGATGCGCAGCTTCGAGCGCAGCTACAACGAGCGCGACAAGACCGATTCCGGTTCCTATGTGGGCGAGTACATGCGCAACTTCCTGCAGCAGGAACCGATCCCCGGCATCGCCGCCGAATACGGCTATGCGCAAACGCTGCTGCCCGGCGTGACGCTCGACGAAATGAACGCCTACGCGCGCCGCACGATTCCGGCGGACTCCGGCAAGCTGGTGGTCTACACCGGCATTGCGCGCCCGGACATGCCGCCGCCCGAAGGCGACGCCCTGCTCGCGGCCCTGGCCACGGCCGAAAAGGCGCAGGTCGCGCCGCGCGAGGAAAAGGCGCTCGGCTCGACCCTGATGGCGCAGCCGCCAAAGGCCGGCAGCATCGTCAAGGAGACCCAGGACAAGACGCTCGGCCTGACTGAGCTGACCTTCTCGAACGGCGTGAAAGCGATCCTGAAGTCGACCGACTTCCGCAACGACCAGGTGGTGATGAGCGCGGCGCGCTTCGGCGGCCAGAGCCTGTATGGCGACGCCGACATCCTGAATGCGCGCTACGCGAATGCGATCGTCGCCAGCATGGGCCTGCAGGAGTATTCGCCGCTCGACCTGTCGCGCGTATTGGCCGGCAAGGCGGCGGCGGTGACCATGGGCCTGTCGGGCTACAGCGAGATCGTTGGCGCTTCGTCGGGCGCGACCGACATCGAGACCATGCTGCAGATGCTGTGGCTGCGCTTCGACGCCGTGCGCCGCGACGAAGACCTGTTCAAGTCCTTCATCGCCAAGGGGGTGGAAGCAGCGCGCAACCGCCTGGCCCAGCCGGGCGCGCGCTTCGGCGACACCCTGATCGCCACCCTGTACAACAACCACCCGCGCGCGCCGCGTGCGCTGCGTCCGGAAGAGTTCTCGCAGATCAGCCTGGACCGCAGCATCGCCATCTACCGCGAACGCTTCTCGAGCGCCAAGGACCTGACCTTCGTCATGGTCGGCAGCTTCGACATCGAGAAGATCAAGCCGCTGCTGGCCACTTACCTGGGCAGCCTGCCGACACCGGATATTCCAACCGCCTACCGCGACGTCGGCCTGCGTCCGGTGAAAGGCGTGATCAAGCGCGCCGTCCACAGCGGCAGCGAGCCGAAGAGCACGGTCTCGCTCACCTTCACCGGCGACGCCACGTTCTCGGACGCCGAGCAGATGCGCCTGCAGGCGCTGGTCGAGGTGCTGAACATCCGCATCATCGAAGTGCTGCGCGAGAAGCTGTCGCTCATCTACGGCGGCAGCGCCAGCGCCTCGCTGGGGCGGATTCCCTACGAAAGCTATTCGCTGTCGGTCACCCTGCCGACCGGGCCGGAGAACGTCGACAAGGTGATCGCCGCCACCTTCGAGGAATTCGAGCGCATCAAGCGAGAAGGCCCGGCGGCAGCCGACCTGGCCAAGGTGAAGCAGAACTGGATCCAGAACCACCGCCGCGCGCTGCGCGAGAACGGCTACTGGCTGGGCAGGCTGCAATCGGCGCTGCTGGACGGAACCGACCCGGCGGCGATCCTGACGCACGAACAGCGCGTGCAGGCGCTGCAAGCGAGTGAGGTGCAGGACGCGGCGAAGCGTTACCTGAACACGGGGAATTATGTGCAGGTGGTGCTGTATCCGGAAAAAGGCACAGCGCCGGCAGCAACGGAAGCGTCGGCGAAAGCGGAAGCGGCGGCACCGCCAAACTGATTGTGGCCCGTTGGCCAACCGTACGGTGGGCACCCCGTGCCCACGCGGTTACGTGCGTGCGATGTTGGCCACGTGTGGCGACCGTTCGCTCGCCAGCTTTACCGACAACCCGCATCAGCGATGTGGCAGTTTTTTGCAAACGCTACGGGGCGACAGGTCACCGCCAACGCAAAAAGGAAACGCCCGTAACCGCGTGGGCACGGAGTGCCCACCGTACGGTCACCGATATCGGCTACTCACCGATCACTGCTTCAAATACTTCTCGAACCACTCCACCGTCCGCCTGCGCTGGTCCAGTTGGTGCTCCGGCTTGCGGATCGCGTGCCCTTCCCCGTCGTAGATCACCAGCGCCGTCGGCACCCCCATCGCGCGCAGGCCGTGCCAGAACTCCATCGACTGCACCGCCGGCGTCTCGACGTCGCGCTCGCCCACGTAGATCAGGGTCGGCGTCTTCGCCTGCTTGATGGATTCGATCGGCGAGGCCTTGCGGTACGCCGCCGGATCGTCGTACATGGTGGCGCCGAAGAAGGGCACCATCCACTGGTCGATGCCGTTCTGGCCGTAGTAGCTGATCCAGTTGGCGATGCCCGCCCCCGCCACCGCCGCCTTGAAGCGGGTGCTGTGGGTGACGCCCCACATGGTCATGAAGCCGCCGTAGGAGTGCCCCATCAGCCCCAGGCGCCGGCCGTCGATGGGCGCCTGCGCGATGGCCGCATCCACGCCGGCCAGGATGTCGCGCCAGTCGCCGCCGCCGAAGTCGCGCCGGTTGGCGGAGGTAAACGCCAGGCCCTGGCCATAGCTGCCGCGCGGGTTCGGCTGGAACACGTAGTAGCCACGTTCCACCAGTTCGCGCACCAGCGGATTGGCCGAATCGCCGGCGCCGACGTAACGCGGCGTGGCCGCCGATGCCGGGCCGCCGTGCACGATCACCACCATCGGATGGGTGCCTCCTGCCTGCGGCTGGCGCGGGCCGACCAGCCAGCCCTGGCTGCGGTAGCCCTCGTTGGTCCAGCTGATACTGCGCGCCGCCACCTGGGGCGCGGCGCCATCGTTGTCGCGTGTGAGCTTGACCATCTCGTTCACGCGGCCGGCCGCAATGTAGGGCGCCTGCTCGTAAGTCTCGAACACCGACACCGCCGCGCCGCCATCCGCGCTGAACACGATGCGGCCGTCGCGCGAGCCGTTGGCCGTGACCGCGTTTGAAAACAGGCGGCGCGTGCTGCGCGCCTGCGGATCGACCGCGACCACCGTCATCTGGTCGCCCTGCAGGCTGGAGGCGACCAGGCCGGTTCCTTTCCAGGCCAGGCCGTTGAACGAGCCGGCAAAGCCGGGCGTGACGTCGACCGGTTCGCCGCCCGCCAGCGGCACCGTGAAGATGTCGCCACCAACCGAGCCGAAGTCGCTCATCAGGCCGCCGACAAAGGCCACCGTGCGTCCATCCGGCGACACGTGCGGCAGGCTGACCTGCATCTTCGGCGCGGCGACGATGCGCAGCGCGCCGCTGGCGGCATCGATGTGGCCGAGCGTGGCCACCCACCAGTTGTTGTCGCCGTTGCCCTGCGCGCTGGTGGCGATGAAACCCTTGCCGTCGGGCGTCCAGTCGTATTCGTAAACGTAGGTTCCGGCTGGCGAGACCATGCGCGCCTCGCCGCCCTCCCCCGGCACGATGGCGATGCGCTGGGCATCCTCGCTGACGCCGATCTCGCCGACCAGGCGCTCGCCCGCCTCGACCGCGCCGGTCTGCTTCTTCGCGCCGACGGTGGCCAGGAAGGCGATGCGGCCGCCGTCCGGCGACCAGCGCGCCGTGTTGGCCACGCCCTGGATGGTGGCTGCGGCTGCGGGCTGGCCGCCGCGCACTACCCACAGCGTGGCCGTGCCGGCCTGGGCATCGGCGGCGATGAAGGCCAGGCTGCGGCGGTCCGGCGACCAGCTCGGGAAATCGTAGGAACAGCTGGCGCATGGGTCGTATTCGGCCGTCACCTTGCCGCTGGCGGCGTCGCGCACGACGATGCGTCCGTGGGGGCGCTGGCCGGGTGCGCCGGCATCGGATTCGATGGCGGCGATGCGCTCGCCATGTGCCGTGATCGCGACCGAACGGTAGTCGCGCAGCGCGGTGGCGGTGGAAGCTGTAGTGGAAGCTGCGGTGGCAGCCGCGGTGGCGGCCAGGCTCGTGCCCACCAGGGCGCCGGCCGTCATGGCCCCGGCAAGGGCTTTGCTTACTTTCATTGGTCTCCTCCTCGTTGGCCGCCCTGGGCACGGGATATGCGCGGGCTGGCTCGTCCTTGTTTGACCTGGCGCAGTCTACGCGACATCTCCTGAGTTCGACGCGCAACAAATTTTATGCCGGACGCATTATTTTGCTGTGAAGCAAGAAAATATCATGATGGCTTCTTGCCCCGCCGCTACACTTCCCGGGTGAACCGAGCCGGAGACGAACATGATCTACAAAGACACCGATAACAAGGACGCGGTCCTCGCGATCCTGGAAAAGATGCTGGCCCTGGCCGGCCCGGACAAGAAGGCGCTGATCGAGCGCGAGCTGCGCATCATGCGCGCCGGCGTGAAGGGCGAGCGCGAGTCGGCCTACCTGATCGACTTCCACCTGAAGGATTCGACCCGTACCGCCGTCGTGCACGACCTGCGTCTGGTGCTCGACGACGGCCGCGTGGCCCAGATCGACCACCTGCTGATCCACCGCACGCGCCGCATCTACATCCTCGAAACCAAGCATTTCGCGCATGGCGTGAAGATCACCGAACAGGGCGAATTCCTGCGCTGGAACGACTGGAAGAAGACCTACGAAGGCATGTCCTCGCCGCTGGCCCAGAACGAGCGCCATGCCCTGGTGCTGCGCAAGGTGCTGGAATCGATCGGCCTGGGCGAGTCGCCGATCGAGACCCTGGTGCTGGTCGCGCCCGAGGCGCGCATCGACCGGCCGCGCAAGTTCGACACCTCGCAGGTAGTCAAGGCCGACCAGTTCATGGAAAGGCTGCACAAGTCGCTGGAAGGCGCGCCCGTCTTGAGCGTGCTCAGTGGCCTGCTGAAAAACACGGTATCGGATTCGATCGGCGACATCGCGAAGAAACTGGTGGCGCTGCACCGGCCCTCGACCTCGGACTACATGGCGCGCTTCGGCGTGCAGCGCGACGCCCTGCTGCATGCGGCGCCGGCGCCGGCGAGGACCGATCCGGCGCCGCCACGTCCCGCCGCGCCGTCCGCCGGCATGGAGCGGGAACCGGCACTGGCTACGGCAGCGCCGCCGCACGCCGGGCCACGCGTCGTCATCCTGCCGCAGGGAGGCGCTGCCCGGCCGTCGGCGCACGGCGCCGCCACCCCGGCTTCCGCGCATGCTGCCGCTCCTGCGGCGCCGGAACCGGACGCGCAGCCGCATGCCTGTCGCAGCTGCGGCGGCGCGGCCCTGTCCATCGTCTGGGGAAAATACGGGTACTACTTCAAGTGCGGCGAGTGCAGCGGCAACACGCCGTTCAGCGTGGGCTGCGGCGGCGCCGACCACAAGGAACGCATCCGCAAGGACGGGCGCCAGTTCTACCGCGAGTGCGCGGATTGCGGCACCAGCTCGCTCTACTTCACCAATCCGCAGTAGGCGCCGGCGCCGCGGATTGGCTCAGGGCCTCAGACCTTCGAGGCCGACAGCATACGCTCGACGTAGCGCGCGATCAGGTCGATCTCGAGGTTCACCTGGCTGCCGGCGCGCAGGTGTTTCAGGGTCGTCACCTCGATGGTGTGCGGGATCAGGTTGATCGAAAAGCGGCAGACCTTGGCGCCGTTCGCTTCCAGATCCTCCACGCGGTTGACGGTCAGCGACACCCCGTTCACCACCACCGAGCCTTTATAGGCCAGGAACTTGGCCAGTTCCTGCGGTGCGTCGATCACCAGTTCATGCGACTCGCCGACCGGCGCGAAGCTGTGCACCGTGCCCAGGCCGTCGACGTGGCCCGACACCAGGTGGCCGCCCAGGCGCTCAGCCAGGGTCAGGGCCTTTTCCAGGTTGACTTCGCCGGCGCCGTCCAGGCCCGCAGTCTTGCTCAGGCTTTCGCGTGAGACGTCGACGGCGAAGCTGCTGTCGGTCTTGGCGACCACGGTCATGCAGGCGCCGTTGATGGCGATCGAGTCACCCAGGATGACGTCGCCCAGCGGCAGGCTGCCGGCGTCGATTTCCAGGCGTACGCCCGCGTCATGTCCACCCGCCAGCGGCGAGACCGAAGTGATGTTGCCGACAGCGGCGACGATTCCAGTAAACATACAGCCTTATTCCTCAGGTTTGTTTTCAGTTTGATGTGTGCGCGCTTGCTTGCTTGATTCAAAGCGGGCCAGGATGCGCAGGTCGGCGCCGACCTGGCTCACGCCCTGGAAGCGCAGTGCGTATTGATCAGCCAGCTGGGCCAGCGGAGGCAGCGCGAACATGCCCTGCCCCGCGCCGATCAGGCTGGGCGCCAGGTAGACCAGAAGCTCGTCGACGCAGCCTTCGCGCACCAGCGAAGCGTTCAATTTGGAGCCGGCTTCGACGTGGACTTCATTGATTTCGCGCCGGCCCAGTTCGCGCATCAGGGCCGGCAAATCGACCTTGCCGCTGCTGCTGTTGCTACCAGGCAGCACGATGACGTCGTGGCCGAGGGCGCGCAGCTGCTGCGCCTTGTCGCCCTCGTCGGCGGCGGCCACGATCCAGCACGGCTCGCCCTGCAGGATGCGCGCACCAAGGTCGATCTCGAGCCGGCTGTCGACGATCACGCGGCGCGGCTGGCGCGTATTGGCGCTATCCGTGCCGATCCCGCGCACCGTCAGTTGCGGGTCGTCCGCCTTCACCGTGCCGATGCCGGTCAGGATGACGCAGGCGCGGGCGCGCCAGGCATGGCCGTCGGCGCGCGCTTGCGGGCCGGTAATCCACTGGCTTTCGCCATTCGCCAGCGCCGTGAAACCGTCCAGGCTGGCCGCCGTCTTCAGGCGTACCCAGGGCAGGCCCTGGCGCATGCGCTTGAAGAAGCCGATGTTCAGTTCGTGGGCCTGGTCGGCCAGCTCGCCCATCGCCACCGCGATGCCGGCCGCTTCCAGCTGCGCCATGCCACGGCCGGCCACCAGCGGGTTCGGGTCGCCCATCGCCGCCACCACGCGCCCCAGCCCGGCCTCGACCAGCGCCTTCGAGCACGGTGGCGTGCGGCCGTAATGGCTGCAGGGCTCCAGCGTGACGTAGGCGGTGGCGCCGCGCACGTCGTTGCCGCGGGCGGCGGCGTCGCGCAGGGCCTGGATCTCGGCGTGGGCCTGGCCGGCCGGCTGGGTGTGGCCGGCGCCGATGACCTCGCCGTCGCGCACGATCACGCAGCCGATGCGCGGGTTCGGCGCGGTGATGGTCATGCCCTTGGCGGCCCATTCCAGGGCCAGCGCCATGCCTTCGGTATCGGTCTTGATCTGCACTGTGTTCAATGTGATTAATTCAGGAAGGCGCCTCGGCGCCTTCGCAGTTGGTGTCGCGCTGCGGGTCGCACACGCGGGCGCGGCCCAGCATGTTGATTTTAATACGCCGGATCGCGTTGCCGTAGAACAGCGACAGCGTGCCCCAGCGCGCCGACGCGCTGCTGGTGTCGCTGCAACTGCGCCCGGCGCCATTGTAGGCGATGTAATACGGCGCTGCAGGACTGGTGAAGGCAAATACCGACGCCACGCCGCTCGGCAGCGGCCCGTGCACGGCGATGATGTCATCAAGCGGGCCGGGTTCGCCATCGCCGTCGCGGTCGGCGAACACGGTCCAGCCGCGCGCCCATTGCGTGCCCTCGGGGTCGCGCGGCACCATCTTCACGCGTTCGTTGCGCGCAATGGCCTGCGCACGCGCCAGGTTGATGGCGCCGAACAGATCGTTGGTGGCGCTGCGCACCTGCTGGGCGTGCAGCAGCGCCTGCAGGTTGGGCAGGCCGACGGCGAGCATGGTCCCCGCAATGGCGGTGACGATGACGAGTTCGGGCAGCGTCATGCCGCGTTGTGGCTGCGTGCTCATGGCCAGCAGCGGTCCGAGGTGCCGCTGGCGCCCTGCTCGCCTGTGCTGCGCATGCTGAGCGTGCCGCATGCGCTGTCTCTGTAGCTGGCGTCGACGTTGGCGGTGCCGGGCGTGGCAACGATCTCGACGCAGTCGCGCAGCGCGCTGTCCGGGCAGGCGCGCGCCTCGAGTTCGTAGGCGCTTTCCGGCGCGTGGCTGCCCGACCACCATCGCTGGCCCTCGACCGGGGCCGCCGCCGAGAACGCGACATAGCTGTGATGCAGTGAATGATGGCGTTCCTGCTGCTGCATGGCGTCGATCAGCGCCACCTGTCCTTCGATGCGGCGCATGGTCGCCAGGTGCTCGGTATAGCCGGGATAGGCGATCGCCGCCAGGATGGACAGGATCAGCAGCACGACCATCGTTTCGATCAGGGTGAAACCGGGACTGCGGTACATCGTCGTTCTCCTTGGGTGGATGAATGTCAGAGGGTGGCGGCATGCAGCTCGGGCCAGTTGGCGACTTCGCGCCAGCCCAGGCGCCGCGCGGGCGTGGTGGCGGTGGCGCGGCGGTAGTGGCCCTGCAGGACCACGCGCGTGGCCTCGCCGGCGCCGAAGCCGATGGCGGTGATGCGGTAGACGGCGCCCGCGCCTGCGTTAGCGCCGGGGAGGTCCAACAATTCAATGATGTAGCGTGGCGGCCGGGCCGGCAGCAGGCCGGCGCCGGTGGGCATCGCGGCGCCGGTAAAGCGGCCGTATTCCACGGACGACGTTCCCGCGAGATCGGCCGCCTGCCATGCCGGCATGCCCGGCGCCGGGACGAGACGGCACAGGCCCGCGTGTTCGGCGGTACCCGCACATCCAGCGACGAAGGCGCTTGCATTCGCGGCGACGAAGAGCGCGGTGCGCGGCGAGGCCGGACCTGCCGCGCCGGCGATATCGCGCTCGGCATCGACCAGCGCCGCCTGCGCCGACTGGTGCGCAACATGGCGGTCGCGCTCATGGCGTGCCGACTTGACGGCAGCCAGCGAGGCCCGCGTGCTGGAGACGGACATCATCAGCACGGCCAGCATCAGGAACAGGACCGTAACAAGCGCCGCGCCGCGCTCGCGTTGTATCGGGTGCTTGCGCATCGCAGCCTCAGGGAACGGTGGCGCCGGTTGCATACACGGCGGTGAACAGGCGTCGCAGCGGTTGCTTGGGTGCGCCCTCGCTGCCGGCCAGCTCGGCTTGCGCCAGCCTCACACCCGGGTCACCCGCCGCATGCGCATCGCTGTACTCCTGCCCGAACAAGTCGTAGCCGTCCGGCGCCGCGATGGAAGACGGCCGCTCGCCCCGCAGCAGCAGGGCCACCTTCACATTGGTCACGCGCTTCCACCAGGTCTTGGCGTTGCGGTCCGCTTCCAGGTCGGCGGACGTGGCGCCACTGAGCGGCAGCGCCGCATCGAGCGCGTTCAGCGCGCTGGCGTTGATAAAACGGTTGGCGATGCCATCGCGCGGCGTGTCGGTATCGATGCCGTACAGGACCTGGAAACCGTCCACGCCGGCCACCACCGCATCCGCGCCCCAACTCGTGGTGCCGCGGTACTTGCAGCGCAGTTCATCCTGGCCGTCGCCGTTGCGCGCCACATAGAAGATGCTCCAGCCGTCTTCGGCTTCGTGCACCGGAAAGCCCGCACAGTTAAGCACGCTGCCGTCGCCATCCGGCCCCGGCCCGGCGCCGCTGTAGCGCACCGCCAGCACGTCGCTGTGGTTGACGCTGGCCGGAAGCGGGCTGTCGATGCCGAAGCTGGTCTTGCCGATGGAGCGGTCGTCGAGGCCGGTCAGGGCCGCCGGCGCACCCGGTGCCGGCCCGGCGGCGCCCAGCCGCTCCCAGTCGGCAAAGGCGCCCTGGCGCACGGCGCGGCCAATGGCTTCCAGCGCGTAGCGGCCGCTGTCGTCGATCGCCGCCGCGTCGGCATGGCCGGCATATGCAGCGTTCGAGCCAAGCAGCAAGGTAGAACCGGCCAGCAGCACACCGAGGCCGAGGGACAGCGCCACCAGCAGCTCGGCCAGGCTCACGCCCCGTTGACGAATGGCGGCCTTCATCCCGGCACCACCATCGTGACAAAGGCCAGTGCGCCAGCAGCCGGCTGCCCCTGCCGCGCGTGCATGCGCCAGCCGAGCTTGATGACGATGGGCGCCTGCGCCGAACTGACGCACTCCCAGTCCGGCGCCTGCAAGGCCGGGTTCCAGACGGCGGCGTCGCGACAGACCGCGATACGGCCGCCGGGAAAGGCCTCGTGCACGAGACGCGCCGTCTCGTACAGGTCGAATTCGGCCAGGCTGGCGGCGTTGCAACCGGCGCCGCCGAAGCACTGCACGGCCGGCAGGTCGGGAGCGCCGCCGTCGGCATCGTAGTCCAGCTGGAGATAGGGGTTGGCCGTGTCGGGCAGCGCCATCTGCGCCGGATTGGCCAGCATGCGCGCCGACAGCGAAGCGGCCAGCTGCACCGCTTCGGATTCGAGCGCGGCCTGCTCGCGCAGGCGCGCCACGGTCGATTGCGTGGCTGCCGCACCGACGGCGCCGACAGCGAGAATGAACATCGCGACCAGTACTTCGACCAGCGTAAAACCCTCCGCACCACAGCGTTGCACGGCCACCTCCACAGGTTCAAGGCGCGGGAATTCGCGCGAGCTGTGAAGTTATCAGTGAGCTAAGGTGCGCCCATGCGGCCGCTCAAGCGTGCGCGCTTGCCAAACTTGCGTGCGCCGGGGTCTGTTTGGTGCGCAGATTTATTTGCGCGAATGCCCGACTTCCGCAAGCGCCTGCTGGAACTCGGCGAGGTCCTTGAAGTCTTTATAGACGGAGGCAAAGCGGATGTACGCGATCTCGTCGAGCCGCTTGAGTTCCTGCATCACCAGTTCGCCGACGTAGCCGGTATCGACTTCGCGGCGTCCGCTGGTGAGCAGCTTTTCCTCGATCGATGCGACGGCGGCGTCGATGGCTTCGGCCGACACAGGGCGCTTGCGCAGGGCCAGCATCAGGCTGCCGCGCAGTTTGCTGGAGGCGAATTCGGTGCGGCTGCCGTTCTTCTTGACGATGATCGGCATCGACAGTTCGATGCGTTCGTAGGTGGTGAAGCGCTTGTCGCATTGCACGCAGCGGCGGCGCCGGCGGATGGCGTCGGCTTCCTCGGATACGCGCGTATCGAGGACCTGGGTATCTTCATGCTGGCAGAACGGACATTTCATGGGGCGCCGATGGTGCTGATGATGCGGATAATGCTGGGTAATGCAAGGAACGGCGCCATCTTCTGACGCCGTTCCTGAACTCTACTACGTTTGCAGTGTCGTGACGATTACGCTGCGTACACCGGGTACTTGTCGGTCAGGACCTTGACTTCGGCCTTCACGCGCTCGATGGTCGCGGCGTCGTGCGGGTTGTCCAGCACGTCGGCGATCAGGTGGCCGACTTTCGTCGCGTCTTCTTCCTTGAAGCCGCGGGTGGTAAAGGCCGGACTGCCCAGGCGGATACCCGAGGTCACGAACGGCTTTTGCGGGTCGTTCGGGATGCCGTTCTTGTTGCACGTCATGTGCGCCTGGCCCAGGATCGCTTCGGCTTCCTTGCCGGTCAGGCCTTTCGCGCGCAGGTCCACCAGCATCACGTGCGACTCGGTACGACCCGACACGATGCGCAGGCCGCGTGCGATCAGCGCCTCGGCCAGGGCCTTGGCATTCTTCACGACTTGCTGCTGGTAGGCCTTGAACTCCGGCGACAGCGCTTCCTTGAAGGCCACCGCTTTACCGGCGATCACGTGCATCAGCGGACCGCCCTGGATGCCGGGGAAGATCGCCGAGTTGATGGCCTTTTCGTGCTCGGCCTTCATCAGGATGATGCCACCGCGCGGGCCGCGCAGCGATTTGTGCGTGGTCGAGGTGACGAAGTCGGCGAACGGCACCGGGTTCGGGTATTCGCCGGCGGCGATCAGGCCGGCGTAGTGGGCCATGTCGACCATGAACCAGGCGCCGACTTCCTTGGCGATGCGGGCGAAGCGCTCGAAGTCGATGCGCAGTGCGAAGGCCGAGGCGCCGGCGATGATCATCTTCGGCTTGTGCTCGCGCGCCAGGCGTTCCATGGCGTCGTAGTCGATGTCTTCCTGCTCGGTCAGGCCATACGAGACGACGTTGAACCATTTACCGGACATGTTCAATGCCATGCCGTGGGTCAGGTGGCCACCTTCGGCCAGCGACATGCCCATGATGGTGTCGCCGGGTTTCAGCATGGCGAAGAACACGCCCTGGTTCGCCTGCGAGCCCGAGTTCGGCTGGACGTTGGCCGCTTCCGCGCCGAACAGTTGCTTGACGCGGTCGATCGCCAGCTGCTCGGCGACGTCGACGTATTCGCAGCCGCCGTAGTAGCGCTTGCCCGGATAGCCTTCGGCGTACTTGTTGGTCAGCTGCGAACCTTGCGCTTCCATGACGGCCGGCGAGGTGTAGTTTTCCGACGCGATCAGCTCGATGTGATCTTGCTGGCGCGTGTTTTCCTTCTGAATCGCATCCCACAGTTCCGGGTCAACATTGGCCAGCGTGTGATCTTTTGCAAACATGAACAAAACTCCAATCGATAAGAGAACCAGACAGGGCAGAGCCGGATCGGCAGGAAGCCTGGACGCAACCGGCCGCGCGGCAGAGGTCTGCTGCGCGTGCACATTGTCGGTTGCCCAGGCGAACGGCGGATGGGGTCTCACGCTCCACGGTGGTAACCACCTTGCCGCAGAGCCAGGCTCATGCGGTTTTCGCCAGTCACGTGAGACGCAAATGGAGCTCGGATTGTATGTGATGTGCCCATTCAGGGCAAGGAAACCGCCGACCTGGCGGCAACGGGCCTTAAAGGTCGGTCAACATGATCGTTTCGGCTACAATCACCGGGTTCAGCCAACCCGAGGATTCATCATGATCGTTTTCATCACCGGCGCATCGGCCGGCTTCGGCGCCGACATGGCGCGCACTTTCGTCCGCCACGGCCATCAGGTCGTGATGGCGGCGCGCCGCAAGGACCGTCTCGACGCCCTCGCCGCCGAACTGGGCGACTCGGCGCTGCCGGTGGAGATGGACGTGACCGACAAGGCCTCGATCGAGGAAGCGCTGGCCCTGCTGCCGCAGTCCTGGCGCCCGATCGACGTGCTGATCAACAACGCCGGCCTGGCACTGGGCACCGCGCCGGCCCATGAAGCGCCGCTGGCCGATTGGGAAACCATGATCGCCACCAATTGCCAGGGCCTGGTGACCATGACCCGCGCAATCCTGCCGGCGATGGTCGGGCGCGGCAGCGGGCTGATCATCAACCTGGGCTCGGTGGCGGGACACTACCCTTACCCGGGCGGCAACGTGTACGGCGCCACCAAGGCCTTCGTCGAACAGTTCACGCTGAACCTGCGCGCCGATCTGGTCGGCACCGGCGTGCGCGCCACCAATCTGGCGCCGGGGCTGTGCGGCGGCACCGAGTTCTCGAACGTGCGCTTCAAGGGCGACGATGCGGCCGCGGCCAAGGTGTACGAAGGCACGACGCCGCTGACCGCGCAGGATATTGCCGAGACGGCGTACTGGATTGCGACCCTGCCGCCGCATATCAATGTGAACCTGATCGAGCTGATGCCGACTTGTCAGGGGTTCTCACCTTTCAACATCAAGCGTAGCTAGGTTTCGTAGGGTGGGCACTTGTGCCCACGCGGTGCGGGACGCATGCATACCTGACTGTCGTTTTCGTCCGGTCTGCTCGAAAGGTCAAACCGCATGGGCACAAGTGCCCACCCTACCGCCGATTATCCGCAACAGATACCGCTGGGCAGAGCATATGCACACCGTGCGCCTCACCTCTGATAATTGTGAGAAAGTGTTACAGTTGTTGTCTTGACAGGGTTGCATCTCGTCTACTACCCCTGAAATCTTGGCGATTCACAGCATGCGCCATGGTCGCGCTTGTCCATCCGTCATGTTCGCTGGAGTACATATGCGGAGTCGAATAGCGTAAAATGTTTCTTATTATCATTTATGGCTTGTAGCATGCCCTCCGTTTTCACCTGGCCTGTCAGGGTCTATTACGAAGACACCGACGCCGGCGGCATCGTGTTCTACGCGAATTACCTGAAGTTCTTCGAACGTGCGCGCACCGAATGGCTGCGCGCGGCGGGCATTGGCCAGCAGGACCTGATTGCATCCGACAATGCCGGCTTCGTGGTGAAAAGCGCCACCATCGACTACCACGCGCCGGCGCGCCTGGACGACGAAATCACGCTGACCCTGGCGGTCGAAAAGCTCGGCCGCGCCTCGGTGCAGTTCGCGCAGAAGGCCTATCGCGGCGACCAACTCCTGGCCGAAGCCAGCGTCAAGGTCGGCTGCGTCGACCTGGCGTCTGTACGGCCGCGCTCGCTCCCCGGCCACGTGGCTGATAAAATGCGTGCCGCTTGAATAAACCGACAATATTGCCCAACCGATGACCCCGACCCACGACCTTTCCTTCATTGCCCTGATCAGTAACGCGCATATCCTGGTGCAGCTCATCATGCTGTTGCTGTTGCTGTTGTCGGTCTTCTCGTGGTCGTACATCTTCCGCAAGCTGTTCGCGATCCGCGCCGCACGCCGCCAGACCGAGCAGTTCGAGCGCAGCTTCTGGGCCGGCGGCAACCTGCACACCCTGCATCAGAGCGCCAGCGCCCAGCGCGACCAGAGCGGCGCCCTGGCCCGCATCTTCGAAGCCGGCATGGGCGAATTCATCAAGGGCAAGCAGGCCTCGCGCGATGCCCTCGATATGGGCGCGGTGCTCGATGGCGCCCGCCGCGCCATGCGCGCCGCTTTCCAGCGCGAACTCGACGCACTCGACCTGCACCTGAACTTCCTGGCATCGGTCGGTTCGGTCTCACCCTACATCGGCCTGCTCGGCACCGTCTGGGGCATCATGAACGCCTTCCGCGGCCTGGCGAATGTCCAGCAAGCCACGCTGGCCGTAGTCGCGCCCGGCATTGCCGAAGCGCTGATCGCAACCGCCATCGGCCTGTTCGCCGCGATTCCTGCCGTGGTCGCCTACAACCGCTTCACCCACGACATCGACCGCCTGGCAATCCGCTTCGAAAGCTTTGTCGAGGAATTCTCGAACATCCTGCAGCGCCAGTCGCGCTGATCGCAGGAGGAACCGACATGGCCAATTCCAGCAGCATGCGCAGCGGGCGCCGCAGCAAACTGAAAGCTGAAATCAACGTCGTGCCCTACATCGACGTGATGCTGGTGCTGCTCATCATTTTCATGGCCGTGCCAGCCAACGAGACACCAAATGTGGTGAATTTGCCACGCGCCGAAAAGTCGACGCTGCCGCCTGACACCTACATCCAGATTTCGATCAAGCCGAACGCGGAACTCTCGATCGGCGTGCACGGCAAGGAATCGGCGCCGGCGGAAAACATGGACAACCGCGCCGCCCTGCTCGCCCGCCTGCGCACCCTGCACCAGGACAATCCGGATTACCCGGTGCTGATCGCCGGCGACCGCGAAAGCAAGTACGAGGAAGTGATCGAGATGATCTCGGAAGCAAAGAAGATGGGCATTGCCCGCGTTGGCCTTGCCACCCAGTAAAGAGTCATACGAGTAATGAAGCCAGCTTCCCCCGGCGCCCAATACACGGTGCCGCCCGAACCGAGCCGCATGCCAGCGATCTTGCTGGCGCTGGCCGTGCACGCCCTGCTGCTGGCCTTTTTGTATTTCGGTATCAGCTGGCAGAGCAATACCCCGATCTCGGTCGAGGCGGAAGTGTGGGACATGAAGGTCGAGACGGCTGCCGCCCCGCCGCTGCCGGCGCCCCCGGTGGAAGCTGAACCGCAGCCCGAACCGGAGCCGACGCCGCCCGCCCCGACGCCACCGCCGCCAACGCCGAAAGTGGTGGAACCGGAACCGGTGAAACCGGCCGCCCCGGACATCGCGCTCGAGCGCGAAAAGCAGCGCAAGATCGAGCTGGCGAAGAAGGAACGCGAGCGCGAAATCGCCGAGCAAAAGAAACGCGAGGAACGCGAAGAGCGTGAAGAACAGCGGCGCAAGGAACTGGCTGAGGAAAAACGCCGCGACGAAGCGAAAGAACGCGAAGACCAGAAGAAAAAAGACATCGCCGAGAAAAAGAAAGAAGAAGAGAAAAAGAAAGAGGACGAGAAAAAGCTCGCCGCCGAGAAAGCTGAAAAGGCCGAAAAAGCCGAAGCCGAGAAGAAAAAGAAACTCGCCGCCGATAAAGCCGCGAAAGCGAAAGCCGACGCCGCCGCCCAGGCCCAGCTCGATAAACTGCGCGACCTGGAACTCAAGCGCATTGCAGGCGCCGCCGGCTCGACCGGCAATGCCCAGAAATCGAGCGCGCCAAAACTCGACAGCGGTAATCAGGCGGCGATTGCGGCCAAGGTCAAGAGCAATACGGTCTACCCGGGCGGCGACGAGCCGGGCAATCCCACCGTGGAATTCCGTATCGAGCAGTTGCCGACCGGCGAAATCCTGTCGGTGCGCAAGACCAAGAGCAGCGGCATTCCGGCATTCGATGAAGCAGTGGAAAGGGGCATTAACAAATCGTCACCACTACCCAAGAAAAAAGATGGTACGGTAGAACGGACTTTCCCACTCGTCTTCAAGTTAAAAGATTTGCAGTGACCTCGTCACCAGACCAATATTGAGAGGCCCAATGAAGAAACTACATACCCTTCTGTTCAGCGTTTCCCTTTTGATGGGCAGCGCCGCGCACGCGCAATTCCGCGTCGAGATCGCCGGCGTCAGCAGCACCCAGATTCCGGTCGCCGTTGCGGCATTCGCCGACGAAGGCGTGGCGCCCGACCAGGTGTCGGCGATTATTCGCGCCGACCTGGAACGCAGCGGCGTCTTCAAGGTTATCGACGCCGGCCAGGTGATCAGCGACAGCGCGAACGTCGACGCAAGCGCCTGGAAGGCACGCGGCGCCGATGCGCTTGTCGTTGGCAGCGTATCGCGCCAGCCGGACGGCCGTTTCGCCGTGCGCTATAAACTGTTCGATACCGTCAAGGGCGGCCAATTGTCGGCCCTCGGCGGCGAAGTGCAGCCGCGCTATACCCGCCTGCAAGCCCACCGCATCGCCGACGACGTGTACGAAAAACTGACCGGCGTACGCGGCATTTTCTCGACCCGCATCGCGTATGTGAAAGAAAACCGCGCCGGCCGCAATTACGCGCTGGCGGTGGCCGATGCCGACGGCGAAAACGAAATCATCGCCGTGCAGGGCCGCGAACCGATCATTTCGCCATCGTGGTCGCCGGATGGCGGCAAGGTCGCCTACGTGTCGTTCGAAGACCGCAAGCCAGTGATTTACATGCAGGACCTGGTGAGCGGCAAGCGCCGCGTCATCGCCAACGAAAAAGGCAGCAATTCGGCGCCGAGCTGGTCGCCGGACGGCAGCAAGCTGGCGATCGCCCTGTCGAAATCGGGCAGCTACCAGGTGTATATCGTGAATGCCGACGGTTCCGGCCTGCGCCGCCTGAGCAACAGCAATGGCATCGACACCGAGCCGCAATTCTCGGCCGACGGCCAGACCATTTATTTCACCAGCGACCGCAGCGGCGGCCCGCAGATTTATAAAATGAGCGTGAATGGCGGGAATGCAAGCCGCGTCACCTTCAATGGCAGCTATAACATCAGCCCGCGCGTGGCTCCAGACGGCAAGACCCTGGCCTGGATCTCGCAGCGCGATGGCGGATATTCCCTCTTTGCGATGGACCTGGCCAGCGGCCAGGAACTGCGCCTGGCCGATGGGGCCACCGAACCGAGTTTTTCGCCTAACGGCAAGTACATCATGTATGCGAACAAAGGCGGCGGGCGTACTGCGCTGGCCGTGGTTTCGGTGGATGGACGGGTCAAGCAACGTTTGACCACCAAAGCGGGAAACATTCGGGAGCCCAGCTGGGGTCCTTTCATGAAGTAATAGCAGCAAATCACTAACCAAGACCAGGAGAGAAACCATGCGCAATACCAAGAGCCTCGCATTCATCATCGCCTCCGCTGCCCTGCTGGCAGCGTGCAAAACCCCAGTGCCTGACGCACCAGCGCCAGTCGAAGAAAAGTCGCCAACGCCAGTCGCCGCCGCCGCCGACCCACGCGACGTGCGTCCAGTCGAAACCGCAACCGCCGACCCGCTGAACGACCCACAAGGCGTGCTGGCCAACCGCAGCGTCTACTTCGACTTCGACAGCTACGTCGTGCGCGAAGACGGCAAGCCAGTCGTGTCGAACCACTCGGGCTACCTGACCAAGAACCAGGGCCGCAAAGTCCTGATCCAAGGTAACACCGATGATCGCGGCGGCACCGAATACAACCTGGCCCTGGGCCAGAAGCGCGCCGAAGCCGTCCGTCGTTCGATGGCATCGCTGGGCGTGTCGGAAAGCCAGATGGAAGCCGTCTCGCTGGGCGAAGAAAAGCCAAAAGCAACCGGTTCGGGCGAATCGGCTTGGGCTGAAAACCGTCGCGCCGACATCGTTTATCAGTAATCCTGTCGCGTCCGGGTCGCATTAAGACCCGGTTAATTGACAGCGGGGCGGGTGCAGTGCAGACTGCAACCCGCCCCGTTTTCCATTGCAACACTGGTTTAGAAAGAGCTCCGACATGAAGAAACTGCTTCCGTCCCGTCTTGCCTGCCTGCTGATCGCCGCCTGGCTGCCGCTGCAGGCCTCCGCCGGCCTGCTCGACGACGCCGAAGCCCGCAAGGCCATCCTCGACCTGCGCGCTAAAGTCGACAACATCGCGCGCGACCTGAACGGCCGCATCGACAACAAGGCCGACAAGACCGCGACGCTCGACATGCTGAACCAGAACGAGCGCACCATGTCCGAGATCGCCAAGCTGCGCGGCCAGATCGAAGTGCTGGCCAACGAAATCGCCAAGGCGCAGAACGGCCAGCGCACCCTGTACGCCGACCTCGACGCCCGCATCAAGAAACTCGAGCCGCGCCAGGAAAACATCGACGGCCAGACCGCCGAAGTGCTGCCGTCGGAAAAGCAGGCTTACGACAGCGCCATGGAAACGTTCAAGGGCGGCGACTACAAGGCTGCCGCAGCTTCGTTGCAGGACTTCGTGAAGCGTTATCCGGATTCGGCCTATGCCGCGAATGCGCAGTACTGGCTGGGCAACGCCTATTACGCCCAGCGCGACTACAAGAAAGCGATCGCAGCCCAGGAAATCGTGACCACCACCTACGGCACCAGCCCGAAGGCGGCTGACGCCATGCTGAACATGGCCACCAGCTATGCCGAGCTGAAGGACCTGCCGAAGGCGAAGAAGACGCTGCAGCAACTGGTGTCCAAGTTCCCGGGAACCCCGGCGGCGCAATCGGCCAAGGACCGGCTGGCAGTGCTCAAATAAAGCTTCAAGGCAAGATTTTGGGCGCGGACGTTTGACAGCATCGGCGTCCCCCCCTATAATCTTGCTTCTTTCGGGTCGTTAGCTCAGCTGGTAGAGCAGCGGACTTTTAATCCGTTGGTCGCAGGTTCGAATCCCGCACGGCCTACCACGAATGCGCAGTAGCACTGAAGGCTCCATGAGAAATCATGGGGCCTTTTTTGTTTTCGCGGCAGTCCCCTCTTCTACCTGCTGCGCCATCGTTTCGACGCACAGTATCCCCATTGACTGCCGCGGCATGGCGCGCCATGTGCGCCGGCGCTCCTCGACCTGATTGTTATTGCCCTCTGCATGCTCCTTAGCAGCCTCTCCAAAGAGTCGTTGTAGGGCATAGCCTTTTGCCACGCCCTCAGGTTAAGACTTCCACGCAACACCACGACACGCACTTCGCAAAGACTTGCGTTTTGTCATTAGTTAATCGCAACTCAATGACTACAGTCAATAAGTTCGTCGCAAGTTCAGATGCGCTCCGACAGCCAAATTCAAGCATCTCGATCTCAACAATCTGCAGCTCAACTGATGAGCAAAACGATGACTGATCTGCAAGCACTGCTGCAAGCCCATCAAACCACTCGCCTGCTGCGCATGACGTTCCCGAGAAGGGACGGCCCGCAAGCCATACTGATGGTGAACCGGCTCAACGGCACTGAATACCTGTCGCGCGACTTCGAATTCACGCTGGAACTCCTGAGCGACGACGCCGTGATAGAACTCGAGGCAATGCACGGCAAGTTGCTGTGCGTCTCGCTCGTACAGGCTGACGGCAGCCTGCGTCCGTTCACCGGTTATGTCACATCGTTCAAGCTGGTTAAAACGGATGGCGGCGTGGCCTTCTATGAAGCCGTCTTGAAACCATGGCTGGCATATACCTGCCTGCGCCGGAACAACCGTTTGTTCCATGCGCAAAGCTTGCGCGAACAGGCGGACACGATCTTTGACGACTATGGTGGCCTGCCCGCGTGGGAGTGGGAAATCACCGGCGAACAGCCGCAGTTCACGATGGCCGCGCAATGGGACGAAACCGATCACAACTACCTGTGCCGGCGCTGGGAAGCGGCGGGTTACGGCTACTGGTACGAACACAGCACTGAAGGCCATACGCTCAGGGTCTGCAATGACACCCGCGCCGCCAAGCCAATCGATGGACCATCGCCCGGCATCCGCTTCCATGGCGCCGGTGGCGCGATTGACGAAGACGCGATCAGCGACTGGAGTCCGCTGCGCCAATGGGCGTCCGGACAAGCGGCGGTGAGCGGTTTCGACTTCAAGAGTCCACGCCCGATCCATGCGGATACCGTCACCATTGCCCAGCAAGGCGATATTCCGCAGTTGGAGGTGCACCGCTACGAGGGGCATTACGGCTTCAAGCACCAGTCCGGCGCCTACCAACTGACGCGCTTGCGCATGGAAGAAATCGAGGCCCGTGGCAAGCTGTACGAAGCGCAGGGCAACAACCGGTGCGTCGCCGCGGGCAAGTGGTTCCGGCTACTCGGCCATTTCAACGAAAGTGCAAACAGCGAATTCCTGATCCTGGAAGTGCATCACGAAGCCAGCAACAACTACCTGCAGGGTAAAAACGCGCTCTCAGAATACAAGAACCGCTTGCTCTGCCAGGACAAGGCCCTGCCCTGGCGGCCGGGACGCGGCTTCAACAGTACGGATACGAGGCTGCTGGCCCTGCAGACCGCCATCGTGGTAGGCCGGGAAGGCCAGGGCAGCCTGAATGTGGACCAGTACGGGCGTATCCAGGTCAGGTTTCACTGGGACCGGGACGAAAGCAGTAGCTGCTGGGTACGTGTAAGCAGCAACTGGGCCGGCGGCGAAAAGGGTTTAACAAGCCATCCGAGGGTTGGATCGGAAGTAATCGTGCAGTGGCTCGACGGTAATCCGGATCATCCGATCGTGACCGGCTCCGTGTATAACCAGGGTTATATGCCTCCGTGGAAGCTGCCTGAACAGCGGGCGCTGATGGGGCTCAGAAGCCGGGAGCTGACCGCGCAGGGCGGCAATTCCCCAGGCGGACGCAGCAACCACCTGGTGCTGGACGACACGCAGGGCGAGATTCAGGCACAGCTCAAGAGCGATCACCTCGCCAGCCAGCTCAGCCTCGGCCATATCAACCGCATCGAAGACAATGCCGGACGCAAGGACGCACGCGGCCAGGGCTTCGAACTGCGCACCGACGGCCACGGCGCGCTGCGCGCGCAGCAAGGCCTGCTGCTCAGCACCGAAGGAAGGCCGAACGCCCGCGCCCACATCACCGACATGGCCGAGACGGTGGCGCGCATGGCGCAGGGTCAGGAATTGCACGACAGCCTGTCGCAGACCGCGCAACAGGCACAGGCGCACCAGCCGGGCGACCAGGATCAGGTCATCGCCGCGCTGCAGGCGCAGGTCGACGCCATCAAAGGCCAAGGTGGCCAACCTGAGCAAAACGAATTCCCGGAATTCAAGGCTCCCCACCTGACCCTCGCCAGCCCCGCCGGCATCGAAACCAGCACCCAAGGTTCCACCCATCTGATGAGCGTCGAGCACACCGCGCTGACCAGCGGCGGCCATGCCAGCCTGAGCGCGGGCAAGAGCCTGCTCGTCAGCGTCAAGGAAGCGGTGCGCATGTTTGCCTACAAGGCCGGCATGAAGCTGGTGGCGGCCAGCGCCGACATCGACATCACCGCCTTGAAGGACAGCGTCAACATCCTGGCCAAGCTCAACATCACCCATACCGCCAACCGGATCACGATCACGGCCAAGGAAGAGGTTGTAATCAACGGTGGCACCAGCTTCAGCCGCTGGAACGCATCGGGGATCGTGCATGGCACCAGCGGCAACTGGCGCCAGCACGCGGCGCACCACAGCTTCGTCCCCGCCAAGAGCGAAGGCACGCCGGCCTTGCCGCAGCCCGTGCAGCTACAGCCGGGACAGCTCGACCTGTATCACCAGTACGTGAACCTGGAAGGCCGCAAGAAACAAGGCATCCGGCAAGGCGACTACACCGTGGTCGACGCCGAAGGTGGCGTCCACCAAGGGACGCTCGATGGCAACGGCTTTGCCAGCGTAGCCGGCCTGCCGATGGGAATGGCCACGGTCAGCTACGGCAAGGACCCGCGCGACCCCTGGGACGACGACAGTTACTTCGGCGAGGAAACCGAATGGCCGAGCGTAGCGCTACCCGAGGCTGGCGCCGATGCGCCGGCAGGCAGTCTCAACGCTGCAGCCAGTCAGTTCGGCACGATTGCGCAAGCGGCGGAGCAGGCTGCAAGCGCGGTGCAGTCGCTGAAAAAAAGCGGCGCGCAAGCATTGCTGGCGCCGCTCACACAAGCAGGCATGGCCAATGTTGCGGGCAAGCTCGCGAACGGCACAACGGCCCTTGGCTTACCCGGTTCGCTGCCGCGCATCGGCACCGAAGTACCGCCCTCGATCCCGAAACAATCCGTCATCTGAACAGACGCCATGACCGAACCCACGCAAGCCACGCCCAAGCCTGCCGAACGCGCGCGGGAAGTCGCAGTTGCCCCGCTCAATACTATAGCCCAGCAAGACGTCGGCGCCGGCGCCGCCGCCTTCGATAAATGGCTGCGCAAGATCAGCCATGACTATGTGACGCTGGAGCGCCTGAGTACCGTGGCTGGCAGCCTGCCGGTGATCGGCAACATCATGGCGCTGATCGACGCCATCATGGACATAGTGACGGTCATCCAGAACGCCATCAACAAGAAGGAAACCGACTTCCTGCAATGGGTCGGCCTAGGCATCAACCTGATCGGTGTGGTCCCGGTGCCGGCGATGAGCGCGGCACGCATGAGCCTGCGGCCGGCACTGCACCTGGTCCGGCAAAAGCTGGCCATGGGCGTCAAGGACGTCGGTACTGCACTGGTCGAAGTATTGGTGGCGCACCTCAACGCCAAGCTGGCCGGCGAAATCGACACATTTATCGACGGTGCGATGGGCAAGCTGGCAGGCATCCTGGACGATTGCGCGAATGTTGCCGATGGCGTTGCCGACGATCTGATCAAGATCCTCAAGTGCTGCGTTGGCAAGGAACCGCTGTTCGATGTGGCCTCCTCGGCGGAAATGGAAAGCAAGCTGCACGATCCCAAGGTAATCAGCAGCTGGCGCCGCATGCTTGGCTCCCTTAGCCGGCAGTACAAGAAGGCCGCGAACTACGCTGCTGCTGCCGCAGCCCGCCAATTGCCGCAGGACGCGGTAAGCGGCATAAGCAGCATCATCGGCCACCTGACCGACTTCAAGCCGGCGTTTCGCGGCAAACTCTCTGCCCTGGCCGACCAACAGGCGCAGATGAGCATCGGCTGGATACTGATGCGGCTACGCGATGCGGTCACCAAGCACAAGCGGCGGTATCCGGCGATGGTGCCGTCAGCCAAAGGCGCGGATCATAAAAAAAACAATCCCGGCCACGAGCTGGGCGCCACCAGCCGGCAAAGTCCGGCCACCGGCGACGCCAATGCCTGCAAGCTGTGCCCCGCAAAAGGCGGTACCGCGCACTCGATCAGCTTCGCCACGGGCGCCGAAACCTTCACCCACACCGACTTCGTGCTCGATGCGCCGCTCCCCATCACCTGGAGCCGCACCTATCGCAGCCAGCTGAGCGCCTACGACAGCGGCAATCTCGGCGCGCGCTGGCTTACCCCGTACAGCACCCGCATCGACGTCGTTGGCCAAGGCAAGCCCACCGCCCTGCTCTATCACGCCGCCGACGGCCGCAGCCACCGCTACCCGTTCCTTGGCATCGGCGAGAAGCACTACGATCCAGTCGAGCACATCACGCTCACTCGCATGAGCACCACCCTGCTCACGCTCGACTTCGGCAAGCCCCTGCCAGAGGGCACACCCAGTCCCTGGCGAGAAACCTACGAGGTGGTCGACACGGTGCGCGCCAAGGCAGCCGAGATGGGCAGGCAGCATTTCCGACTGGTTGCGCTACATGGGCGCGACGGCGCCGCCCTCGGCCTGCGCTACGACCATGTCGTCGCCGACGGCCCGCACGCCGGCGAAGAGGTACTCAGCGACATCGTCAGCAAACAAGGCGAGACCATCGTCGCCCATGTCGGCACCCAGGTCGACGCCGACAGCAACCATGTCCGCGCGCTCTGGGAAATCCGGGACGGCAAGCTGGTGCGCCAGCTCGCAGCCTACGACTACGACGACCACGGCGACCTGGTCCGCGCCCAGGACGAAAACGCCGCCGCCTGGCAATATCAGTACGACCGCCACCTCGCGACCCGCTACACCGACCGCACCGGGCGCGGCATGAACCTCGCCTACGACACCAGCATCGACAGCGGCGCTCATGCCAGGGCGATTCGCGAGTGGGCCGACGACGGCAGCTATGACACCCGGCTCGAATGGGACAAGAACATCCGCCTGACCTACCTCAGCGACGCGCTTGGCCACGAAACCCGCTTTTACTACGACATCGCCGGCTACACCTACCGCATCGTGCATCCGGACGGGGGTGAGGAATGGTTCTACCGTGACGACGCCAAGAACGTCGTCCGCCACATCGACGTTGACGGCAGCAGCGAGCATCACCGTTACGACGAACACGGCAACCTGATCATGCACACACGCGCCGACGGCAGCCAGGTCCACTTCGAGTACGACGGCCAGCACCGCATCACCGGCATCCGCGACGCCGAAGGCGGCGTCTGGCGCCGTGACTACAACGCCCAAGGCCACCTGGTCGAGGAAATAGACCCGCGTGGCAACAAGACCCAATACGCGTACGATAAACAAGGCCGGCCCGTCGAAGTCATTGACGCTAAAGGTGGCGTGGCGAAAATTGCCTACACCAAGGACGGCCAGCTTGCCGGCTATACCGACTGTTCCGAGCACAGCAGCCAGTGGGAATACGACAGCCGCAAGCGCCTGATCAAAAGCATCGACGCCGCCGGCAACGTTACCCGCTACCGCTACACGCCGGTAAGTAGCGAAACGCTGGCGC
>Ga0308160_10001737_pt1 | contig 28891 bp, 29 predicted proteins | sample PhyFR1_FD_201036 | JGI IMG/M metagenome (GOLD analysis project Ga0308160, IMG submission 201036) | Phyllosphere microbial communities from UC Gill Tract Community Farm, Albany, California, United States - DLSLF.R1 | ecosystem: Host-associated > Plants > Phyllosphere > Unclassified | place: USA... | reverse complement strand
AATCTTTTCTTATTGTACACGGATAATTTTTTGAAAGACTCACTCTCCGTAATCTCTCCTTTAAAAAGCTTTAAAAATTCATCTACCTGTTGTGGAGAAAAGCTGTTTTTATTTTCATTAATTTTATAAAGCAGATGATATGAAAAAGGATACTTAATTAATTTTTCTTTAATGATTAGAAAGGCTTTAAGGTCGATATTTTCAAATAAATCACCATCTATATTATAGAAAGCTTCCGTTTGTTGTCCGGCTTTTAAGGGAGGCCCGGTTACTGATTTTCTGTCCGGAGGAAGCTGAATACCAACTCATGTGTCATATTTTAAGTTTCCGTTTATGATAATAGTCGGATCGGATAAAAAAACATCTGTTGCCCAACCTGCAACACCTTTATATTTCGCACTTGTGGTAAAAGAAAAAAATCTCAATATTCCTTTTTTATCGATGTGATCTACCTTAATATATTCAGGTTCTTTTTCATTCCATTCATGTGTTATAATAAAAACACCCTTTATCGTTTTAGCACTATCAATCCTGTTGCCCTCAAGATTAGAAAGATACATAATCCCATCGGGTAAATTAGGAATATTACCTTTGATTATCATCGGGTGTTGATTTTTTGAGCATGAGATAGAATAAAAGGCAAGAAGTATATATGAATAATAAAGTTTCATAGATTTATTTAAAAGTAATTAATTATTAAAGCTATTTAATTATATCAATCTCAATAATATTATTATCTTTTTTTATTTTGTCTTTTCTAAGTTTTTCTATGTTTTTTATATGCTCACTTCTTTTTTCATCTGATTCATAATATATTTCTCCACTCATTGCTCGTTGTCTGAAATCTTTTGCAGGATCTTTACGAAAATCTTTGTAGAATTTTGTGAATTCATTACTTGTAAAATTTCTGATATTTTTACCTATATCAATATTGTTATATATTTTTGATAATAGTGTTTTTTTTACGGTTTTAAGTTGAAAAGAATGATAACCTCTTGAATCTTCAATCTTAACAATCAAGCCTGGTAAATCTCGAAATTTATATGGTCCGTCATGAAAAGGAATTGCTTCTGCAAACCATGCAAACCAAATTCTGCCACCGAACAGTAGCTCCGCTTTTTGGCATTCATAACCTAAAATTATTTCTGTTTGTGGAAGTAATTTCCAATTAAGCCTTCTTACGTCTGTTATCACAAATTTATAAGCCGTCGAAAATTCATCAGTAATTAATGAAACTTTTGAATCAGAATAGTTTTTTTTGATAATATATCGGGTATGAATATTTTGATCAGGCATTGTCATTAATCCCTTTTTTACATCTTCAGCCATTGTTGAATCTGATATGAACTTTCTCAAGCTAAAAAAAAGAGATTTTTCAGGATCAACAGCTAAAACCATTTCTTCATTTATTATACTGTCTTTTTTTAATGTATCCGGAATAGATTTATAATCATAGGTAAATCTATAATCCTGAGCTGAATACAGAGATGTTAAATTTAAAAATATGATTAAAAAATATTTTATACTGTTACTGTTTTTCATGTTGTCATTATAAATTATAGCACTCTAAATTATTATTTAGAGTGCTAATTTAAAATTATTTTAACATGCTACAGGATATGAACCGGTAATACAAACTGGATTTCCTTTAATATATACACATGAGTTACAGGCGTCACTATTATTAGAACAACATTTGTAATATTTGCCTTCAGATTCATCGCCGGAAGCATAAACATCGTTACTGTAAGGATTCAATTTTCCACCAAATATATCTTTCAAGTCTTGTCTCGAAAGTTTTTTAAGATTTTTCATTTGTTTCATTTTTTGAATTAATAATTTGCTTTTGCCATATAATCCCTGACGTGGGCTTCACTGATCAGTAGTTCAAAGTATATCTGTACATATATACTTTGAGTTTTAAAGCGCTTTATCAATATTGAGATTTCAAAATTATAAAAATTCAGGTCACTTTTAGTAGAGAAAACTTGCAATTTTTTTGCGATTTTCATGCAATTTTTTGCAAAAAATACCCAGGTGACGGATGTATGCTTATTCAGTTTATAAGATGTATTGTGAGATTTCCAGATTGGAAACTTTATGAAATATGGGAAAAAACAACCCAACCCATTGTAAGATTTTATTGATCATGATAACCATTTTAGATAGAAATGATCCGAATATTCCTTTTTTTATGATAAGTAGTATTTCGGATATGATTTTTTCATAATTCAAAGGACCAGCTTCAATGCAGACCGTCCTCATTTTAAAGTTGAATCAATACTAATTTAAATCTGTAGAGGAGTGGCAATAATTACGGCAGGGGTTCCTGATCGGCAGTTCAAAATATATCTGTACATATACATCTGAATTTTTTAAAAGCCTTTATCACTATTACCCCCTTAAAAACAAGAAAAATTATTTCACTATTATTAGATAAAATTTGCGATTTTTTTTGCAGTTTTCTTGCAAAAATTGAATTTTGTTTTTTACATTTGTAGGAAAGCACAGACAAATGATACACTTAAGATTAAAATATCTTCGCAAGCAGAAAGGCCTGAAGCAGGAAGATATGGCGAAAATATTATCAACGGATGTTTCCAGCTATTCCCGTAAGGAAAACGGAAAATCGAAAATTTACGATGTTGAATGGGATAAACTGGCCAGGATCCTGGAAGTGCCTGTTGACGAGATTAAAGATTCGGAAGATTCGGAAGACAGTCGTCTTTCCAATTCGATCATAGAAAATTTACAGGATTATATTGCCTTTTTGAAATATGAGAACAAAGATCTAAAAACGGAATTGGAAAAATTGAAGAATAAATGATTCCGATATTCAGGTATTGCGGTAATGGTTTTAACGCCGGAAATACAGGAAAAACAAAAGAATTATAAGTAACTTTAAAAGGTCAATCCATAGATAGCCTAATCATATATTATTAAATAATTATAAATGGATCAATACTAAATAGATGCTTGATTAACGCCGTGTTCTATAAACGTTTCCCAAGTTAATCATTTTGCTGTCAGTGCTTTATCTGCTTTTTAAGATCGGAATTGAGGTGACCGGCTTAACAAAAAGTTTACAAATTCTTAAAGTTTTCATAAAATTTTAAAAAACAGTTTAATTTTTTTTTTTATTCTAAAATATATTGTACTTTTACAAAGCCTTGAATGAGGGAACAAGTCAAGGTAATAAATTTTTTTTCATCATTTGTGTTTTTAGAATCGTATCGCCTGATACGATTCTTTTATTTTTCAGGACGTTCATAGTTCAGTAAAAGGTCGATAAAATAGGAATAAGTAATCGATCCCTCCTGCTGATTGCTCTTCAGAAACAAATTATTGGTAAATCCGAAAAAATCATCAAGCAGCCCCTGGTGTTTTAGTACAAAAGCTTTTTCATAAGCGCGGTCTCTCTTCATCGGCGGAGGGTAATTTTTCAGCATCCCCTTTACAAATTCAGGATCTTTGTCTACGATAAAATTCAGAAGGCTTTTCAAAGTAAAATATTCTGTGCTGTAGCGCAGTTCAGGATTTTTAGAATCAATTCCGATCAGGTATCCGATAAAATTGGCTTCCTGCTCCCGGGCAAAACCGAGCTGGTGTGAGCTTTCATGAGCAGACGTAAAAGGGATATAGGTATTGGGCAGTTGCGAATTGTACTGTGCTTCCGCCGTAAACGGATTGTAGTAGCCCAGAATACCGGTAAAATTCATCACCTCTTTAAAAAGGCTGGGCTTAAATGAATGGATGCCGGAAACTTTTTTACCGGAAATGTTTTCCGGAAGACGGGCCTGTCTGGCAAGAATTTCTTTTTGTACAGCTTTTAGATCCGTAATCATAAAAATTCCGTTGGCATCTTCCTTCACTAAGCTTCTGGTTCTCCTGCATTTTTCCAGATAGTTCAGGGCCAGTATTTTTGCCTTTTCAGTGGTGGGCTCTTCCTGAGCAGGAAGTTTTTTGATGATCGGAACCTGGAAATACAGCATGCCCCAGAATACCTGGTACAGAAAGTAAAAAATATTGATTCCGACTAAAATAGAAAGCAGGGAAGAATGCCTGGTCCGCTTTTTAAATAAAGCCGTTGCGTGATAAAGCAGAAAAATTCCTGTGAGAATATAAAGAAGATCCCCAAAGGAAAAAGGAATCCACGAAAAAAGCAATTGATGGGCTGTCTTCTGAAATTCAAAAAAACTTTCAAAAAAAGAAATCATCGGGGCTGATTTCGAAAATCCGTAGAACAAAAGAAATTGGGCAAGTAACATACCTGCCCAACATCTTTTCTTATATATTGTTTTTGTTTTATTAGTGACCACTGCCTTTTGTGATTTTGTCAAGATCAATTCCCTGGGATTTCAGGATTCCGCTTACTCTTATGGCGTAGAAAGCAAGATAGGAAAAACAAACCACTCCTACAATATAGCTGAAGTGAATGTTGGTAAGATCGGCAACATAGCCCTGGATCAGGCTGACGATCCCGCCACCCATAATCATCATGATGAGCAATCCTGATCCCTGGTTCGTATGTTTTCCGAGTCCGTTGATGGCCAGGGCGAAAATACAAGGCCATAGGGTAGAGCAGAATAAGCCGACACTGGTAAAGGCATATACGGAAACCATTCCTTCAGTAAACATTCCGATTAATAAAGAAGCAATACCTGCCACGGAGAAAATCAGAAGCATCCTTGCCGGATTCCCTTTGCTTAAAATATCACAGATGATCATGGCAATAATAATCAGTCCGTAAACATAGAAGTGGGAAAGATCGTGCTTGGCAATCGCATTCACCAACAGGAAAACGCCGAAAGCCAGATAAGGTGCCAGGAATCTCAGTACTTTTTTGAATCCGGCACTGATGTCGAAAGCCTCAACGGCACCCGTCCAGCGGCCGATCATCAGGGAAGCCCAATATAAAGAGATGTAGGGAGCCACATCTTTGGTTTCAAAACCTAAGTTTTTTTCCATATAAGCCGGAAGGTTACTGGCTGTAGAAACTTCTACTCCCACATAAACGAAAATGGCAATCATTCCCATCACCAGCTGTGGATACGCCAGAGCGGATTTTCGATGTTCCCCTTTTACAGCGTCATCCGTATTTTCAGTAATGGTCGGCGTTACGGCCGGAAGCGAAGAGAATTTCAGCATGATGGCAACCAGCACAAAAGCGACCCCCAAAATCAGATAAGGGACTTTTACGCTTTCAATGCTCACGTCATTGCTTGCCGCCGCAGCAGATCCGAAGATGGCAAAAGAGACGATCAGCGGACCGATGGTGGTTCCCAGGTTATTGATTCCTCCTGCCATCGTCAGTCGTTGGGATCCTGTTTCAGAAGGTCCCACTTCAATGGCTAAAGGATTGGCCACGATCTGCTGGAGCGAAAACCCAAGCCCTACAATGAAAAGTCCTGAAATCATCAACAAAAAAGAATGAAGATTGGCCGCAGGATAGAACAGCAGGGTTCCTGCTGCAGAAATCAGAAGGCCGACGATAAGCCCGTTTTTATAGCCGATTTTATTAACGAGATCCTGCTTCAATCCGGCAGAGATCAGCATGTAAATCAAAGAGCCCACCGTGTATGCCACATAGAAGCAGATCTGTACAAGCATACTTTCGGTCTGGGATAAATTAAAGGCTTTCTGAAAAACGGGGATCAGGATGTCGTTACTTGCGGCGACAAATCCCCAGAAGAAAAACACCGTCACCAGCGGAACGAATTGTCCCCAATTGGTTTGTTTGGAATAATTTGACATATTTGTTGAAAATTTCTGAAAACAAATATATATTATTTCTATTAATTATGGTGTTGAAGCAATGTTTTTTTTATTGTCTCAAAAGAAGACAATTTAAGTTCTTTGGGAGATTCCGACGGGGGAAGGATCCCGTTGAAATAAACCCTTGCCTTACCGGGATATCCTTTGGACTTATCAAAAGGGAACATTTCCTTTAATCCGATAAATGTAAAGATAACGATGGGTGAATTGTGTTTTGAGGAAAGGGTAAAGGCACCGTCCTTAAATTCATCCAGAATAACGGAAGTATCGTCCGGAACACCGCCTTCCGGAAAAATGACGATGCTGTTGCCTTCTTCCATTTTTTCGGCGCACCTTCTGTAAACATCGGCGCGGCTCCGGGCACTCTTGCGGTCCACCATCACGCATATTCTTTTATAGATGGTTCCGAAGATCGGAATTTTTACCAGCTCTTTCTTACCGACAAAGCAGACCGGATTTTCACACAGAATGCACATCAGCATAATATCCATAATCGAGGTGTGGTTCGAAATGAAAACATACTGCTGGTTCTTATCCGGTTTTTGTTGGGAAAGTTTCGTCAGTTCGTACCGGAGGCCCATTCCGTAAAACATGCAGTAGCTCCAGCAGCGTATAAATATATACGCATATTTATAATGTTTTTTGCTGAACGATAAAATATAAACCGGGATCCCGAAAAGAATGGTGAAGACAAATGCCAGGATCATCATCCATACCCTCCAGAGGTAATTTAAAATCTTTGTCACTGCTTATCCGTTAAAAATTACTTTTTTCTTTACTGAATAGTTCAGGAACGATACCAGCAGGATGGCTGCAATCTTACTGGTCACTTCCGGGCTCAGCGTATAAATGATAAGATCGATATTATCCTTAAATATATAACTGTAAAAGATCTGGAAAAAAGTAAGGCTTAATAAAGTTGAAATAAAAGAGACCAGCATAAAATAGGCAAACTCCTTTCTTTTTGAATGCTTCCCCCTTTCAAATACGAACCAGATGCTCAGGAAATAATTGCTGATGATGCCGCAGCCCGTTGAGAAAATATTGCTCAGCGGATAATGGATTCCATGAAAATTGGTTTCCCGCGGAAAAAGGTGAGGCAGCGAGGTGCTGAAGAACTTGAAACTTCCGATTTCCACAACAGCGCTCAGCCCTCCTGCAATGATGAAGAACAAAACCTGTTTCTGACGTAGTATTAAATCTCTCATCCGATTTTTATGATATGCAAATGTATAACTATATGTTAAACACTTAAAAAAAGATGTTAAATATTTTTTTTGATTCAAAATTATTTCTAAATTTAGTTTTCGAAAATATGCAAGCCTGACCTGATAATAAATTCATTTTCAACTGTTTATGTTGATGGTTTTTCCTTATCTTGTAATATGATTATAATCATACCACCAAAAACTTTTTAACGGCCCCATTAATAATATTTGTATGAAACGTCAAAACAAATACAGAAAATTCCAGCTTCAGCAACAGAATATTGAAGCTTTAGAAAAAGAAAATACCCGCTTCAAGCGCGTGTACTCCGAATATGAAAATATCTCCAATGAACTCTGGAACCTCGAAAATTCCAGTAGCGAACCCGTACCCGATGATTTTATCAATGCCATGATCATTCAGACATCTTATCTGGAAGAAGAGATTGAAGACTGGCTGATCCAGTTTAACAATAACCAGGCAGAGGTAAGGCAGTGATGAGGAATTTTATAATGAATGATTAGAAGAGAACCAGACTGATGTGTTGGTTCTTTTTTAATTTCGTTAACAAATAATTTTATGATTAGGTTCTTAAAAAGTATTTCGTAAACCTATCTGCTTTTTAACGCCTCAATCTCTGCTTTCAGATCTTTGATTTGCTGCTCGTAAACTTCAATTAATTTTTTTGAAACTTCGGAGTATTCGTAATAAATATTTTCATTGTCTACTGCTTGATATCCTGTTCCATTTTCACGTATCTCCTGGTGAAAATTTTTTTGCGAATCTGTATCTAGCAAATCATTCAGCGGAGTTTCCAGGATTTTTGAAATGTCTACAAGCCTTTCTACCGTCAGTTTTGTTTCACCGGTTTCTATTTTGCGGTACGCAGAAGTGCTGAGGTCCAGGTCGTGGGCCATGTTTTCATAAGAAAAGCCTTTTTTGCTGCGGATCTCCGCAATCTTCTTAATAACCTTTTCCATATTAGTGAAAATATTTTTCGTAAAAGTAATAATTTTTCCGGAAAAGTAAGTTGTACAGTAAGGAATTTATTTTAGTATTGTAGAAAAATTAATAATCAAAAAACATGATGAAAAAAATCAATTTTCTTGAATTGTTTGTATTAGCATTCTTATTTTTCGGTTGCCGACAATAGGATACGGCTCAGGATAACAATGTTCCAAAAGACCAACTTAAAATTTCTGTAATTAAAAATAATGAGATTATAAAACAGAGATCTGTTTTTAATAAAATTTCAAAAATTCAGAATGAATTATTTTCCCATTCAGTCAGTTCCAAAAGTGTCAAGGATTCTGTTTTGGAAGGAGCTGTCATCTCTACAGAAAATGTAATGCTTGCAGAAAAGGGAAGGCAGAAAACTTATACATTCCCAATAAAAAGATCTTTCAATAGTTCAAAAATTGAAAACCTGGTGCTGAAACAAAAATCGGATAGTACTTTTTCCGGAGTCCTTATACAATATGATATTACAGAAAATGAAAAAGCTCTTTTTGTATCCGGCCATGAAATTGATCTTAAAAATAAAATAAAGATTTTTAACATCGACGATATAAAAATTAATCAACAGTCAAGAGTACAGACTGATGCTATCGGATGTTATACAATAACTTGGGAAACTGGCTGGTGTTCTTCGGGTGAACATTTTTCCGGAAATGATAGCGGATGTACTGTAGGTGGTGCGCCAAGTCCGCAGATTATTTCAATAATAAATACCTGTGGTGGTGGATCGGGAGGAGAAAATACAGGGCTTCCGCCTTATCCTGATGGAGATTCAGGATCCGGATCTTCAGCAGAAGGCTACGATACAACACCTTATTCTGAAGATGAACTCATTGAATTAAATAAAGCTTTCAGGCTGAAGCTGAATTCCTCTCAACTTTCCTGGTACGATGCCCATCTTGTCTTAGGAATGGATCTGGCAAAGCTATATTATGCTGATACATCTGTACAGCATCTTAATTTTCTTAAATCAATAGTAGATTACATGAAAGCCTCTGCCAACGTAAAAGATACTTTACTTTATGCAGATATTATTAAATTTTTGAGAAAAGAAGGAGACTATCAGGAAAACTGGACATTAATCCAAAATATATTTAACGAACATAATCCTGATATGGGAATTGCAGCTCTGAATTTTATTAACGAAAATCCTGATACACTAAACAGAACTGAGATCATTAACAGAATAAAAGCTTTAGACAATGCATTAGCTCAAAATCCTAATTTATTGTTGGATATTCCCTGTAATAAATTAGATGATTGGAAGCCTATATCAGATCATATTATTCCTCAAAGTGTAAAAGATAAATTAAAAAATATAAATACGAAAACACATTGGTATCAGGATGATTTAATAATACAAAACTTAGATAATGCACAAGGGAAATCATTAAACATGGATTTGTTTTCTGTTAAAATATCTAATTTACCAAATAAACCCGGAACAAATCAAAAGTTTACTTCAAAAGAATTTTTTGATTATTTTAGACTTAACCTTAATAATTTTGCAGAAACATTTACTCCAGTTGTCGATACGAATTTAGGAGTCAATGATACAGCTTTATGGAATTCCGCAAATCCTTTAAATGCGCTTATTAGTATTCATATACCTGTAATAGTTGGTCATAACAATGGGACAGTGATATGTTCAGGAGTAACAACTAATACATGGGTATTTACTACAATTACAAGTCCATGGGATAGTGAACATCCAGTATCTGGCAATAGATTTTTCAGTTATTATATGAATCCTAATGATAATGCTATGTATATTTATACAAGAGGTTTAGATAGAGTTAATTTACCTATTTTTAACAATCTTTCTACCGCTAATAACCCTGCTTTTAATGGAGCTGATGAACTGTGGTCTGGTATGCAAACTAAAATAAAGAAATTTGTAAAAGATAATGGAGGAGGTGAAAGTGGAGCGACTGTAATGTCTCCGGAAATATATAGACCAGATTGGGTAAAAGTAAAAGACTATTTTAAAGGAAATAAACCATTAAGTTCATTAGGATGCAAATAATTAAAGAAATATTAAAAATTGCTTTATTATCTATTTTGATAATATTGTTGGTCGTTATTCTTAACATAAACTTGACGCTTATCAATAACAATATAGCAGATGTTTTTATGAGTATCTACTGGCTTTTTTATATTCTAATAATATATTTTTTCATATATGTATTCATTTATTTAGTGCTCATTTTTTATTTATTTAAGAAGAGAATTATTCCATTTAATTACATTTTTGTATTGTTATTTACAATTGTATTTTATGTAGGAGCAGAGTTTTTCACAGCAAGGAATGAAAGAATTGATAGTATAATAAAATCAGTAATGATAGTATTAAGTTGTTCAGGTATAATTTATTACTGGTTTAAAAAATGGATTAATTTTAATATATAAAGAATAGAACGAGAATACTCATTTTAATTACTATGATTTTTATTAATCAATTAGCATATTGTCAAATTAATCAAAACAACTGTCCGGATAGATTGAACTTTTTTGCTAATAGTCTACCTATTGATGGCGTGGATTGGTATGTCCCTATTAAATATAATATCACAGGAGAATTTATAGATTTGAACATTTGGAAGGATTATAAAGATGAGCTGTATATTCGGTTTAAAATAATTGAAACTTTAAAATGTGATTTTAGAGATGGAAAGAATTGTAATCTGAAATATAAAGTTTTGACTTATGACGAAGACACGGATCGTTTTGAAGAAAGACAATCTGAAATAGAATTCAGATTTTCTGATGGGAAAGGTAAGATTTATATCCGGCATCCTAATTTTCCTGAAATCAATAGTGATGCAACAACATTTGAAAAATAATATACAATGAAAAAAAATATAATTTGGATCAACTTTTCTTTATTATATTGTCAACATATTACTAAGGTGGCGTTTAATAAAGAGTTTTTAAATGTAAATTCCCAAAAGAAACCTCCTTTTAAAAAATTTACTGAACAATATAATTCTTTGCGGTTTTGTTATTATAAAATTATGAAAAAAATATTATTATTATTTATTTTAATAATTACTCTTTTTAGTAAAGCACAAGCTTATTATACATTTGATTATAAAATTCTTATAAAAAGCAGCTATGAATCTATAAATAATTCGCAATATCTCATAATCAGAAAACTCTAATTATTGTATGTACTTATACAATAATAATAAAGCAAAACTATTTGATCATAAAAATGGTAAGGTTATAAAATTTAATCATAAAATAGAATTTAAAAAAAATATTTATGAATTTATTTCTTCCGGCAAACTTACACCAAATGACGAACTATATGTAGATCATATTATTGTTGAAAAGATTGTTGAAAATAAATATTTAATACAGTGTTTTCCTACACGTGAAAATAAAAAAAGTAATTTAGAACTAACTGTAAAATTAAAACCTTGTAATACAGATCTAATTAGGTTTTATTTTTTAGATCTGAGCAATAATATCCATAAAAACCTTATCGCAAGTTTGAAAGAAAAGTTGGATGGAAATTATAATTTTATAATTGAAAGTTATAAAACGGATTATAAAAATGGTTTTAAAATCAATAATGCAATAAAAAAAATAGAGAAAGTAAACTTTAAAATATTATTAAATGATTAGAAATAAAGACCGCAGAAAATCTCTGCGGTTTATTTTATTATCAGCAACATGAAATTGAAATGCCAAATATATTTGTGGAAATATATCTATAAGACTTACCTTCATCATAAAGATATTTCTGTTGCAAGAGCTGCTGTGCAGAAACTTTATTATGAAGATAGCAAAAGGAAGCTTGGGCTATAAAATCGATGATGAAGGCTTTTTAGATGAAGACGATAATACATTCAGAAATTCATCCCTCATCAGATACTCCGTAAAGAATAAGATCGGCATGGTGATCCTCTCCAATCATCAGAACGGAAAACTGGTCAGGAACCTCATGAACAGAATCTATGAAACGGTTAAATAAGTTTTAAACCTTGTTAAATCAGAATGATATCCTGTATTTCAGCTTAAAGAAACAAGCCGGGGACTTTAATAAATAACACATATGTCATGTCCATAACCCGTCATCTTACAAGATAAATTCATAATTTAGCATCCTTAAACTAAAATGTAAAATATGGTTGCTATTGTGGATAGTGGTTCTACGAAATCAGATTGGGTCATTCTGGATGATTTTAAAAAAGTCTTTCTCAAGACGGAGACCATCGGTTTCAATCCGAATTTTATCAGCAGGGAGCTTATTGTTCCGGAAATCGAGAGCAATACCAGCCTTACAACCGTTAAAAATTCCATTAAAAAAATCTATTTTTATGGTTCCGGATGCGGGGTTCAACAAAACTGCGATACCATTATCGAGGAGCTGGGCCGGGTATTTACCCATGCGGAAATCATCGTAAAGGAAGACCTTACCGCCGCAGCGTATGCCGCCTACCGGGGAAAACCCGCCATTGTCTGTATTTTAGGAACCGGTTCCAACTCGTGTTATTTTGACGGTCAGGATATCAGGATTCAGCTGCCTTCACTGGGTTTCCTCGTAGGAGACGAAGGAAGCGGCAGTGCCATCGGGAAACAGCTGGTGCGCAGATTCTTTATGCAGAAGCTTCCTGAAGATCTTTCCGTCGAATTTGAAAAAACGTATAACCTGACGGTAGAGGAGGCTCTGAAAAACATGTACCATACCTCCCGGCCGAATGCTTATTTAGCCGATTTCAATAAATTTGTAGTGGAAAGGAAAGACCATCCGTATTTTCAGAAGATGGTTTTTGAAGAAATGCTGAATTTCTTCGATTACCAGGTGCTTCCTTATAAAGAATCGGATAATGCTGAGGTCAATTTCATAGGCTCCATCGCTTATTATTACGAAGAGATCTTACGTTCCGCTGCAGCAAAGCTTCACCTGGAAGTAGGACAGATCGTTCAGAAGCCGATCGAAAGCCTGGTCGGTTACCACATTCAATATATACTTTAATTTAAATAACAAAATTCATTATATGTCAAACAAAACCCACCGCGACGAAAAAAACTTTAATCAGGCCGCGCTAGATTATCACAAAGCCGAGCCTAAAGGTAAGATCGAAGTGATCCCTTCAAAACCGCACTCCTCTCAGCGAGATTTGTCATTGGCCTATTCTCCGGGGGTTGCAGTTCCTTGTATGGAAATTTACGAGAAGCCGGAGACCGTATACGATTATACCGGGAAAGGAAATCTGGTAGCGGTTATTTCCAACGGTACGGCAGTTCTTGGGTTGGGGGATATCGGGGCGGAAGCTTCAAAACCCGTGATGGAAGGGAAAGGTCTTTTGTTCAAAATTTTTGCCGATATCAACGTTTTTGATATCGAGATCAATGAAAAGGATCCTGATAAATTTATCGATATTGTAAAAGGAATTGCCCCGACGTTCGGAGGGATCAACCTGGAAGATATCAAGGCACCCGAAGCATTCTATATCGAACAGCGGTTAAAGGAAGAGCTGGATATTCCGCTGATGCACGACGACCAGCACGGGACGGCGATCATCTCGGCGGCAGCTCTGATCAATTCCCTTAAAATTGCCAATAAAAAAATCGAAGAGGTAAGAATGGTGGTCAACGGAGCGGGAGCTGCGGCGATTGCCTGTACCAACCTTTATATTTCTTTAGGTCTGAAAAGAGAAAACGTCCTGATGTGCGACAGCAAAGGGGTAATCAACCATAAAAGGGAAAACCTGACACCGGAAAAGGTGGATTTCGTCGTTGAAACGGATATCGATACCCTTGAAGATGCCGTAAAAGGGTCCGATGTTTTTGTAGGTTTATCCAAAGGAAACGTGATGACGCCGGAAATGCTTCTCGGCATGAACGAAAATCCTATCGTATTTGCTTTGGCCAATCCGGACCCGGAAATTGCCTACAACATAGCGCTCGAAACCCGTAAAGACGTGATCATGGCTACCGGAAGAAGCGACTATCCGAATCAGGTGAACAACGTTTTAGGATTCCCGTATATCTTCCGTGGCGCCCTCGATGTTCAGGCGAGAGGAATTAATGAAGCAATGAAGCTGGCTGCCGTTCACGCGATTGCCGATCTGGCGAAAGAGCCGGTTCCTGAAGCCGTAATTTTGGCCTATAACGTTCAGAACTTGCAGTTCGGAAGGGAGTATTTTATTCCGAAACCTTTTGATAACCGGTTGATTACCAAAGTTTCAAGTGCCGTGGCCAAAGCAGCCATCGAAAGCGGAATTGCCAGAAAAACCATTACCGATTTCGAAGAATACGAAAACAGCCTGCTCGACAGGATGGGAAGGGATGAAAAGCTGGTAAGAATGATGCAGAACCGCGCGAAAGCCAATCCGAAGAGAATTACTTTAGGAAACGCCGAAGAATACAATGTTCTGAAAGCCGCTCAGATTTTATATGAAGAAGGAATTGCTTTCCCGAGTTTGTTGGGAAATAAAAAATACGTTAAAGAACAGATGGAGCGTTTCGGGATCAACATCGATGTTCCGATTATCGACCCGAGCGATGACGATCAGAAAGAAAACCGTAAAAAATACAGGGAAACCCTTTGGAAGCTCCGCCAGCGAAAAGGGATGAATGAATACAAGGCGAAAAGATTCGTTCGCCAGAGGGATTACTTCGGACCTTTGATGCTGAAGCATGGGGATACCGATGGCCTGATCATTGGCTTCTCAAAAAATTACGCTTCTACGCTGAGGCCGGTACTGGAAATTATTGAAAAAGACAAAGGGGTAGATAAAATAGCAGCGATGATGATGATTTTATCTGAAAAAAAGCCGATTTTCTTTGCCGATACGTCCATCAATCAGAATCCTACTTCGGAAGATCTGGTGAATATTGCGAAAATGGCGGAATTTACCGTAAAATCTTTTGCGATTGAACCCAGAATTGCGATGCTTGGATTCGAAAACTTTGCAGCGATCTCCGAAACTTCGAAGAAAGTGGCCAAAGCCGTAAGCATCCTTCACGAAAAACATCCTAAAATGATCGTGGACGGGGAAATCCAGCCGGATTTTGCCATGAATGCCGACCACCTCAGCGATTATCCGTTCTCAAAACTGGGAACAACCCCGGCCAACACCTTCATTTTCCCGAACCTTGAAAGTGCCAATCTTTCCTACAAAATCATCCGGGGAATGAAAACCGCACAGGTCATCGGCCCGATCCTGATGGGATTAAAGCAACCGGTACACGTATTACAGATGCGTTCCAGTGTAGATGAGATTGTAAACCTGGCTACGATAGCCGTTCTGGATGCCCAGCGGAGAGAGAGAAAAGAGAAGAAATAGTTTTTATTCTAATTTGATTATATGATAAAAGACTCCCGATAAGGAGTCTTTTGTCTGTTAAATTCAGCTCTTTGGTTTGCTTCCCAAAAGTTGTTGCGGCTATACTTTCTTTTGCACAGTAGCAAGCTTCAGTGCATCCTTGATCATCTTACCGGGACGGAAAATAGTTTTAAGGCTGGTAATACTGGACGCATTTACCTGTTCTGCCGTATCCCTGCCTTCGCTGGAGCCACCCGCCTGTACCGTAAAATATTCTCCTACATATACAATTCTGCCATCTGCCACATCCTGGGCGATTTTGGAAAAAGTACTTTCCAGTACGGCAAGGATGTCTGCCTTGGAAACGGTGGAAACGGTGGATGCATAGCGGGCGAGATCGTCGAGTGTGGTTTGCCCGTTGCCTACAATATCGGCATAAAACTTTGGCGGATCGTTAGGCGCCTGAGGATTTTTCCTCGAAATAACATTAAATATAATCGGCATTTTTTTTCATTTTAAAGATTAAACATTCTGTTTTTTATACAACGAATGTATGAAAAAAATAGATGCCTTACTGATCACAAAACGAGAATATTTTACCTTGAAAAAATCATGCGCATAAGTCGGCTGGTTTATGCGCATCACTTTAGAAACTAATGCGAATCACTTCAACCGTTTACCCGTATCAGTTTTTTAGCGATAGGGAATCTGTTAAAGAGGTTATTTTTTCAGCAGGCTCTCAATAAGCCGGTTCTGCATTTCAATAAGCTGGGTAATCTGCTCCTGGTTTTTCAGTAAACTCCCTACCAATTCCGGAGACTGCATGTTGTAAACAGGATTATATTGATTAACAGTGCCTGCGCTTGACAAATCACTGAACTGGTTGTTTGAAATATTCACCTAAACACCTTCATTCAGCAATTCATTAATATCGACTTCCAATTCTTTAGCAATCTTATTTAATAGTAAAGAATTGGGAACATTTTTGTCGGACTCTATATTGGATATGGTGGTCTGTGTGGTATCCAGCCGCATGGCCAGGTCTTCCTGAGACCAATTCTTCGCTTCCCTGTATTGCCTTACCCTTGTACCTATACTCATTTATAAGAATTTTTATCAAAAATATAAAAATTCTTATGATGTTGAATAAAAATAAATAATAGTTTTGTCCTGTACATATATAGATTAAAATTTTATCTTTCCAACCAAAAGACAAAATATTTCATCTATGTAAATAAGAGTATCTTTAACCCATAAAAAACGACAATAACCATGAAGAGAAAAATTATTCTCCGGCTATTCTGTATGATAGCTTTTCTGACCGTTTTCTGGTCCTGCCACAACGAAGATTTTACCAACGGCAAAGCCGAACTCCAAAGAAACAATGCCAGTTTCTTCCTGCATGCTAAAAAAGGAAACGCTGCTGCCAAAGCCGGCGTAGATTATGCAGCGATCCTGGAAGCCTACAACCGCGAAAACGATTTCCTTGCCACCATGCCCGACCAGCAGGGAATGCCGATCTGGGATAAGATGAAGGTAGTGAACACCGATAATGCCACCGGCCTTCTGATTCCGCTTTCTCATGATAACGAAACCATGAGCTCCGTACTCTTTGCCACTTTAGATGCTGAAAACACGGTAACAGGAGTAAAGGATTATGATAATAAGCTCCTGGAAAATATAGTCTACAATGAGAATATAAGCCATGATCTTCGGGAGAGATTATTTTATACCTTTATGTATATGGATAACAGGACTTTTGGGAATGAGCACTTTACAGGCATTCCAAATGATTTGTTCGTAGGCAAAAGATTAAACGAAAATCCGCAATGGATACGTATAGGAGATTTTAAAAATTCCGGTGAAGCGGAAACCCAAACGGATGCATCGGGGAAAATTCTGATCCTTGAAACGAACTGCGGGATGGTTCATCAGTGTACCCACCACGGTGGAGGCGGAACCTGTGATAATTGTAGCAGCTGCTATTTCTATTCCTGTGATTATATTATGGTCTACATACCGGATGAAGGTTTTCCCGGATCTTCAGGATTTCCCGGTAGCGGCAGCGGTGGCGGTCCCGTGGGATGCAATACCTGCCCGGACAATACGCCACCGAAAGATCCTTGTACGATGAGTACCGTATTTTATAGAATTAAGCCGGGATGTCTGGGTAGCGGAGGAGATCTTGGGACTGATGGTCTTGATGATCCTTGTGTTAAAACAAAAAAGATGTTTCAGAAGCCAAAAGTGCAGCAGGCCATAGACGCGGTTACCGATCAGGCAAAAAAAGCGGCATTGGATGCCAATGAAGGGGAGATCGGAAGAATTGAAAAGAATGGGGATTTTTACCCGGCTGATGTATCTGAAGACCATCATGTAACTTTTAACAATATCAGTGGAGCTACGGGTATTTATCATAACCACACTTACAACGGAGCGAAAATGCTTTCACCGCCGGATATTTATTCAATATTAAGCTTTGCGCAGGAGCAGCCTTCTTCAAACTATGGTGATGCTTATGTAGGAATGATAGGTGCAGAAAAATGCTATCCTGCTGTGGCCGGTTGTTACAGGATGTTCCATTATCTCATCCGCTTCAGCGCAACTACTGCAGATCTTTCTAAAAGTTTTACAGAAGATGAAATGAAAGAATTAGAGAATAAATATAGAGACAGAGAAGGAGAGCTTAAAGAAAAAATTCCCTATGTTGACTTTTTAGGTGATGTTACATTAAATAAAAAGGGCTATGAAAAATTATTTTTTGAAACGTTAGCTAAAATGGGACTTTCAGGAAAAGTAATTTTGCAGCGGATAGATGATGATGGAAAAATATATAATATTAACTTAGATGCCAACGGAATTCCTGAAGCTATACCTTGTCCATAATTTTAAAATAAAAACAAATGAAAAATACAATTTTTAAAATCTTATTTTTAGTGAGCTTAATAACAAATTTTATATCTTGTGCTGCTCAACTTCCATTAAATACGTTTATGGAAAATATACCTCAAAATGCCCATGTTAAAGATTTAAACAATGAATTGGATCCTTACATTGGAATTTATAAAGCGAATCATCAAGGAAAAGAGATTGTACTTTACATAACCAAGCAAAATGATCGACTTACTGATTATGGTGATCAAAAATTTTATAGAGATGCATTAATCGTTAAATATATTGTTAAAAATTCTTCAGGAACTGTTCTACAAGATACCCAAAATAATAATTTATCAATTAATGCAATTTATAGTACAAGAATCAGATCTTATGATAGTACAGTTCTTTTAGGCTATGAAGGAACAAATTGTAGGGTTGGTTGGGGAACTATTTTATTAAAAAAAATAAATGCTACCCAGATTTCCTGGTTGTATCAACCTAATGACAGAGTAATACTTCCCGGACAATGTCCCGGAAATCCCGATCTGAAGATTTATCTTCCGGAGACAGAAAATCCTTTAATTTTCACAAAGCAATAATGTAAAGAGGCTGTTTAAAAAAGCCTCTTGGCTAAAAAACACACTATGAAAGATCTATTTTTGAAAACACTTTTTATTTCGGGTATTCTATTCGCAATATCCTGTCATTCCCAGACGGTAGTTGTACGGGGTATTACAAGAGATTCCTTAAAGATCAACAACGCTATTGGTATTGTAATAAACGATACGATCAGAAAATTCAGAGATAAGGCGTTGGAGGACGAAGAATTTAAGAAGGAAAACTGGGATCAATATGATGAATTGGCTAAAAAATTCAGGACCACTCCTGATTTTCCTGAAGGAAATTACGAGATAAGGGCGAAACTCACAGATACCTTATATTTTCATAAATTGCGATATACTACCCAAAAGTATAAAGTTGCCGATATAATTCAAAATAAGATAAAGGTAGTTTTAGCGCCTGCACCCTGTATTCCTTTTAAAAAGTGCGACCAGCAGAAACCTTCTAAGCTATACACTTTTGTGGGAAAGAAAATAGAGGTAACGGATGTCGATCAATCCAAATACTGTGGGTTGTCGTTAAGCAGTGAGTACAAAGCCAGGTATGCTGTTGAAGAGGAATTTTCAGAACATTATCCGGATTCAGAAATTGTTTTCAGTGCTTATGATCATAACAGCAGGTACGAGTATGATTTTAGAAATTATGACCATGTATTGCTTTTTGTAGAAGAATATTGCGGTGATCTGGTTAAAGATTATTTTTTTCCTGTTTATAAAACGGAGGATGGAAGATGGGCAATGCCTATTGATACTTATATGGAACATTATTATAAACCTGATCAGTTTCCTCCGGTAAATATCCTCTTTGATCAATCGGTAGCTTTTGATTTGTTGAAAACGAATAAAAATCCATCTGAAGAACAAATTACACAATTGAAAAAATTTAAGTTTCCTGAAAAATACTATAAAATAGAAAACGGAAAAGCAATTCCGGTTATGGGAAGATACGCAGAAAATATTATTAAACTTTGGAAGGAAATTTCGAAGGAATAAAGTATAGATAATTTAGTTGTACATCATCTTCTCCGGCACAGGCATAATTACGTCAGATCATATTAAAAAAGTGAAAAATAAAACCCACATTCATGGTCAGAAGAAAATTTCTGACCATTTTTATTTTTAGAGATTTATTGAATACTCAATCAAAAATTAAGTTAAAAATCATTCGCGGCTGAAATGAAAACATTAGTTAGTTTAATTTGCTATATTTGGGTGCTATAAAAATTAATAATGATATTTTCACTACAAGGCATTGTTCAGGAACTTACGCCTACTTACGCAGTGATCAATGTTCAGGGCGTTGGTTACTATGTAGGTATCAGTCTGATGACCTCACAGACCCTCACGGTAAATAAAGAAACCATACTTTTTATCCAACAGATTATCCGGGAGGATGCCCATCTGCTGTTCGGATTCAAAACCCGTTCGGAGAAAGAAATGTTCAATCTGTTGATAAGTGTTAACGGAGTAGGGGCGGTGTCTGCCCTCATCTTACTTTCCACCCTGAGTCTGGAGGAGATCGCTTCGGCCATTCTTTCAAAGAACAGTGCACTGATCCAGAAAGCCAAAGGAATCGGTGTGAAAACCGCTGAAAGAATTATCGTAGACCTTAAAGATAAAGTACAGAAATTCAGTAATCCGGATGAAAACATTTCAACCATCGCGAATAATAAAGTGAAGGAAGAATCGTTATCTGCATTAGAAGTTTTGGGCATCCCGAAAAGGATGAGCGAGAAGCTTGCAGATAGAATTATAAAACAAGATCCTGACATTTCGGTCGAAGCGTTGGTAAAACAAATCTTAAAAAACATTTAACATTTGGTGGCAAATTATAAATACCTCAACCTATTTCTGTTCCTGTCATTTTTGCTGGTCTCGGTAAGCACCTTTGCCCAGCGGCGTCCTGCGGCACAGGTCCAGGATACGGCAATCATCAAGAAAGATTATGAATTGGCGGATCCTACACAGTATGAAGCCTATTACGATATAAAAACCGGGATGTATTTCGTATATCCTAAGGTAGGAAATACAATAACCGGACCACCGACGGCCATGTCTCCCGAAGATTATAAGGAGTTCATGATGGAGGCACAGACCAAAGCCTACTATAAAGAAAAATCCGACCGGTACAGCCTGATGTTCCGGAAAGACAAAAGCGATGCCGCCCGGAAAGGGCTGATTCCTTCCCTGCGGATCAACAACCGGCTTTTTGAAACCATTTTCGGAAGCAACAAAATCGAAATTATCCCTTCCGGATATGCCTCTTTCGATTTTGCCGGACTGTACCAGAAAATAGACAACCCGCTGATCCTGCCTCAGAACAGGACCAGCTTTACTTTTGATATCGACCAGAGAATCCAGCTAGGTTTACTGGGGAAGGTAGGAGAAAACCTTCAGTTGAAAGCCAATTACGATACCCAGAGCGGTTTCGCCTTCGAAAACAGAATGAATCTTGTCTGGCAGGCGAAAGGAAGCTGGAAAGACCTTCAGCAGAAAGGGCTGAATGATGTGGATAAGCCGAATGCCGGAGGTGAAGATAAAATCATCAAAAGAGTAGAATTCGGTAACGTGAATATGCCGCTGTCAACCAGTTTGATACGCGGCTCTCAATCGTTATTCGGGGTGAAAACCGAATTTCAGTTGGGAAAAACCTACGGAACCGTTGTGCTTTCCCAACAGCAGGGGGAGGCAAGGAATATTACTGTTCAGGGCGGCGGGGTGATGAATACCTTTAAGCTGAATGCCATCGATTACGAAGACAACCAGCACTACTTTTTAGGGCATTACTTCCTGAATAACTATGACAATGCTTTGCTGAATTATCCTCAGATCAATTCCAAGATCAGCATTACCCGGATGGAGGTTTGGGTGCTGGATCAGGGAAACAGCAATTTACAGTACCAGAAAAGTATCGTCGGGGTCAGGGATTTAGGCGATGCTCCGGGTGTACTGCCCAATAACGATCAGCCCGGCTTCGGTCTCTATTCCGCTGTAAATGCCCTTCCGGGATTACGGGATGCCAGTACCGCATACAATGCCATTAAAGGGGTAACCCTTCCGGCTATTTCTGCTGGTGCCGTCGGAACGGCTACCTATCAGGACGGAGAGAATTTTATCTTCAATAAAAAAGCAAGACGGTTAAATACCAATGAATATATCCTGCAGCCGCAATTGGGATATATCTCATTGAACCAGAAATTAAATGACAACCAGCTCCTGGCGGTGTCATTCTCCTATACGGTAAACGGAAGCAACCAGGTGTACAAAGTCGGGGAATTCTCCGAAGAAAGCACGGTGCTGATGGCCAAATTGCTGAAACCGAATACCACGGTGAAGACTTCTTCCCCGATGTGGGACCTGATGATGAAAAACATCTATTCGCTGGATGCGGGACAGGTAAACCAGGACGGATTTATCCTGAATGTTTTATACCGGGATCCGCAGTCCGGAGGGAAAGTCAATTATCTTCCCGTAGCCAATAATCCGCAGGTCAACAATGTTCCTTTGATTAAGTTGCTGAACTGGGACCGGTTGAATGCCAACGGTGACTTACAGAACAACGGCGGAACGACGGGAGACGGAATTTTTGACTTTGTCAACGGAATCACCATCCGTCCGGAAACCGGCAGGGTGATCTTTACAAAGGCACAGCCTTTCGGAAATTACATCCAGAATATCCTGGGGACCAATGATCCGCAGTATGTATTCTCGGATCTCTATACCCAGCAGAAGCAGGTGGCCACTTCAAGCAACCTGGCACAACGGTATACCATCGAAGGCCGTTACAAAGGAACACAGGGACAGGGGATTTCCTTAGGCGCCGTAAACGTTCCGCAGGGATCCGTAAAAGTTTCGGCAAACGGGGTTCAGCTGACGGAAGGTATCGACTATACCGTAGATTATATGCTGGGAACGGTGACGATCATCAATGAACAGGTGAAACAGTCCGGCCAGGCGATCAACATTTCCCTCGAAAATCAGCTAACGTTCAATACCCAGCGTAAAAGATTCTTAGGATTAAATTTAGAAAGAAGATTTAACGAAAACTTTATTTTGGGCGGAACGGTGGTCAACTATTCCGAATCGCCGCTTACCCAAAAGGTAAACTACGGGCAGGAAGCCGTGAATAATACCATGGCCGGAATCAACCTGATGTACAACAATCAGTTGCCGTTCCTGACCAGGTTAACCGATAAAATACCTTTGGTGAATACCGAAGCCCCTTCCAACCTGAACTTCAAAATGGAAACGGCCTATTTGCTTCCTGGATTAAACAAAGGCATCAATGATCAGTCCTATATCGACGATTTTGAGCAGACCACTTCAAAGATCACCCTGAAAGAACCTACAGCATGGAGCCTGGCTTCAAAACCTGAAAAGAACCAGGCTGATCCGCTATTTACGGGAGCCGGTAAAAACAACGACCGGTCGGAAGGGTATGGAAGAGGTTTGTTATCATGGTACAACATCGATCCGAGATTCTGGGGCGTAGGCGGAAAGGCACCGAACGGCATCACGCCGCAGTCGGTTTCCAACCACGCATCCAGAAGGGTACAGTTCTCCGAGATCTTCAACAACAGGGATTTCGTCGCGGGTGAGCAGACCTTTACCAATACTTTCGATATCTCCTATTATCCGGCGGAAAAAGGACCTTATAATTCAAACCCTTCATCGGAAACGACCGCACAGCGCTGGTCGGGAATCATGAGGCCGATTTCGGTATCCAACTTCGTCAATTCCAATATCGAATACGTGGAATTCTGGATGATGGATCCGTATGCCGATGGAAATACCTTAGGAACCGCCCCAAAAATGCTCTTACAGTTGGGGAACGTTTCCGAAGATGTTCTGAAAGACGGGCAGATGCAGTATGAAAACGGATTGCCGACGCCTTCGGCACCTTCGGTGACCACAAACTCAAATTGGGGAACCCAGCCTAAGCAGCCGCCGATCTTATATGCCTTTTCAAGTGAAGGAGCCGACAGGACTGCTCAGGATTTAGGATACGACGGATTAAGCTCCGACCAGGAATCTGCTTTATTCGGAAATACATTCGTTAACCCGGTGACCAATATCAACGACCCGGCAGTAGATGATTTCGTATTCTATATGTCCGATAAATTTACTGGCAACCAGGCGTCGTCTCTTGTTCAGCGGTACAAATATTTCAGAGGACCGGAAGGGAACTCCCAGAGCAATTCCCTGGAAGTGGCTTCCCAGACTCCGGATGCGGAAGATATCAATAAAGATTACAACCTGGATCAGACCGAAAGCTACAACCAGTATGAAGTGAACTTGGATCAGGGAAGTCTTACTTTGGGACAGAATAACATCGTGGATGTAAAAACCGTTCAGGCTTCTTTCCAGAACGGACAGACTTCGCAGGTAAAATGGTATCTCTTCAGAATTCCGGTTTCACAGTATGTGACTACAGCGGGGGATCATGATCCTTCCGTCCTGAATAATGTACGTTTTGCCAGATTATTATTAAAAGGTTTCGACCAGACCTCTACCTTAAGATTCGGAACCATGGATCTTGTACGTTCGGACTGGAGAAAATACCCTAAAAATATTGCCGCTACAGGAACTACCGGAGCTACCGATGAAGGAACATTGACTACGGATAACACCAACTTCGAGGTAGGAAGTGTAAATATTGAAGAAAATGCACTGAACAAGCCGCCTTACGTCTTGCCTCCGGGAATCGACCGGCAGGTGCTGAGCGGAAATGCAGGTGCCCAGAGACAGAACGAAGCTTCACTTTACCTTAAAGCTACCGCGTTGACTTCCTCCGAAGCAAGAGGGGTATTTAAAAATACATCCCTGGATATGAGAAGATACAAAAAGCTGAAACTTTTTGTACATGCCCAGGATCCTACAAACAGAGTTTTTGGATTTAATAAAGAAACCAAATTCTTTATCCGTTTTGGTAGCGACGCGACAGATAACTACTATGAATACGAATCTTCACTGGTAATCACGCCATCTACGGCGATCAACCCAATGGAAATCTGGCCGATGGAAAATGATGTGGACCTGAATATCCAGGATTTCGTAGATGCCAAAATCAGAAGAGATAAAAAATATCCTACGCAGATTGTACAAAGGTTAAAAGATGAGGTTTTTGATCCGGGGAATACCTTTAAAAGTCTTTACATCAAAGGGCGTCCAAGCTTAGGAAACATTACCACCATCATGATCGGTGTAAGAAACGGAAATGAAAGGGGAACAGGCCTGTCGATGGACCGTATCCTTTGGGTGAATGAAATCCGTCTCTCAGAAATTGAAAACGACGGAGGATATGCCGGAAATGCCAGCCTGAATTTTAACCTGGGAGATTTTGCTACGGTAAATACCAGTGCATCCTACACCTCGGTAGGTTTCGGAAACATTGATTCCAAACCGGCGGAAAGAACACAGTCCACCCAATCGGCTTTCAGCATCAATACGGCTGTCAATGTAGATAAATTCCTGCCGGCGAAAAGCGGGGTTAAAATTCCGGTAAACTATTCTTATTCCCAGACCATCGAAGATCCGAAGTACAACCCTCTGGATACCGATGTGGAATTCAAGAAAGCGGCCAATAAAGAGCAACTGAAGAAAGTAGCCAGAACCTATACCCAGCAGCGAAGCCTCGGGGTGGTGAATATGCATAAGGAAAGAATGAACCCGAACCGGAAGCCGAAATTCTACGATATTGAAAACGTATCGGTAACGGCGGTGTACAATGACGATTATTTCAGGGATATTTATACCAAGAAAAATTACAGGCAGTATCTGAGAGGGTACATCGATTACAACTATACCTTTAAACCCTGGGTCATCCGTCCGTTCAATAAAATGATCAGTGACACGGCAAAGTCTACAAAATACCTGAGATGGGTGAAGGAATTCAATTTAAATCCGGTTCCGACCAGATTCTCTTTCAGGACTGAGGTAGACCGGAATTACAATGAGCTTGAATTCAGAAATATCGATGCGATCCTAAACGGAAATTACGGAGACGATTTCGGAGCGCTGCGCAACAGGAATTTCTATTTCGGCTGGCAGTACGGATTAGGATTTAATTTTACCAAATCCTTAAAACTGGAAATCAATTCTGCAACCAGAACACTGAATGATAACGTTGATGTGAATACCATGGACAATACAGCCATTTTCGGAAACGTATTCAGGGCGGGAAGACCGGTATTGTATAACCACAGGGTTCAGCTGAATTACAAACTGCCGTTCCAGTATCTTCCGTATCTGGATTTTATCGATGCGGAACTGGGGTATGGCTTTACCTATAACTGGAATGCCAGGTCCACGGTGCTTCTGTTAAGCCCGGATGGAAGTTTGGGATCCATCGGTCAGAACACCAATGTTATCCAGGCAACGGCAACGGCAGATTTCACGAAGTTCTTCGGTCAGTTTAAATATTTCAAAAATATCTCTGCGAAACTTCAGAAACGTAAGCAGGAAGTGGACTCTTTAAACAATGCCTATACCCAGCAGTGGGAGAAAAACCGGTATGCTTACAAAAAGTACAAATTCAGAAACAGGTTAAGTCCGCTTCAGAGCCTGGCGTATCTGCTGACTTCAATGAAGCAGCTGGACATCAATTATTCCGAAAATAACGGGACTGTGCTTCCGGGATTATTATCCGCTCCGAACTGGTATGGGTATGGGCAGACTTTGGGAGGCCCTACCGTTGGGTTCCTCTTAGGTTCACAGGCCGACATCAGAAGAACGGTGATGGAAAACGGATGGGTAAGCGGTTCAGAATTCATGACCGATCCTTACGTCCGGATGTCAACCCGGGAACTCCGGGCCAATCTTCAGATCATGCCGATGAATGACCTGCGGATTGATGTCAGTGCCCTGCACAATTACAACAGGAACTTTACCCACACCGGCTTTAACTACCGGGATCCGGTTACCGGAGTGCCGAATCCGAATTATACATTCGCCAATGATTTTGTGACATATTCCAATTCTGTTGTGCTGCTGAAAACGGCATTCAAAGACGGAGCTGCGATTTACCAGTCCATCAGGCAGAATGCACGGATCCTTTCCCAGCAGATGCCGGGAGCTCTGCAGCCGGACGGATTCAAAGACGGATACGGAATTTCAAATGCCTATATCCTCATCCCCGCGTTCAGGGCGGCAGTAGAAGGGAAGACCCCGAAAGAAATGAGCAACCCAAGAAAAGCCGGGCTTCCGATTCCAAACTGGAAAATTACCTATTCCGGATTGAGGAATGTCCCGATCATCAACGGACAGTTCTCGAAGTTCGATCTTCTGCATTCCTATCAGGCCACGTATACGGCTACGGGAATTCAGTCGAGCATTGATTATTTCAACAGCCTGAATGCATATGATGCCACGAAGAGAGACATTAATGATGATTACATCAATCCGTTCACTTTCGCTCAGGTAGGTTACGTAGAGAACTTCTCACCGCTGATCGGGGTGGATATGACAATGAGGAACAACATCCAGTTCGGGCTTCAGTACAACAGGTTGCGTACTTTATTGCTGGGATTGGTAAACCATACCCTGACGGAAGATTCAAACAGCGAATATGTGGTTAGAATAGGGTACATCATCAGAAACTTCAGGCTGGGAATGACGAATACAGGCGGAAGAGGAAAGGCTAAAGGAAGCGACCTGAATATCCGGGGAGATTTCTCCCTGAGAGACAGCAAAACCAGCATCACCAACATCCTGCTGGATGATTCACAGATCACCGGAGGACAACGCTTGATGAATATCAAGGTTTCCGCAGATTACAACGTCTCCGAAAACCTTAACCTCAGAGTATTCTATGAGCAGATGACTTCCAAATACAAGATCTCAACAGCATTCCCGCTGTCAACGATCAGAGCCGGAATTTCCGCAACGTTTACCTTCGGGAATTCGGGAACATTCTAATTAGAACGAAAATAAATTTAACAGTCCTTCAAATTTGAAGGACTTTTTCTTTGTCCGATATTTGAAGCTTCTGTAATTTTGAATACATTTGTAGAAATAAAAAATTAAAAATGAACACACCATCAGAATTAAAGTACACCAAAGATCACGAATGGATCAGAATCGAAGGTAACGTCGCTACCATCGGTATTACAGACTTCGCTCAGGGCGAGCTTGGCGATATCGTTTATGTAGACGTAGATACCGTAGATGACGAACTTGAAGGCGGTGCCGTTTTCGGAAGTGTAGAAGCTGTAAAAACGGTTTCGGATTTATTCTTGCCAATCTCAGGAAAAGTAATCGAGTTCAATGCGGAACTGGAAGACCAGCCTGAATTATTAAATACAGATCCTTATGGCAACGGATGGATCATCAAATTGGAAGTTGCTGAAGGTGTAGATCAGTCAGAATTACTTTCTGCCGAAGCATACCAGGAGATCATTGGTTAATATTTCAAAAATATTCAGTAAGATATTGCCCATTTATTGGGCATTTCTTACGTATATGCTCCTGAGACCGGGAGAAGAAAACCATGAATACTGGTTCATGTTCAATGGGATTGATAAAGTACTGCACCTGAGTATATTTGCCGCATTAGGCTTTTGCTTTATGGCAGCTTTTCCCAAAATCAGATTTTCCTACTTTATACAGATCATCCTGATCTATGCTTTCCTTACCGAAATCCTGCAGGAAGAAATGGGCCTCGGAAGATCGATGGAAGCCCTGGATATTGTTGCCGATGCCATTGGCTGTGTTATTGGGTATTACACATATAAACTTTTTATCAAACGGTTTTTCTGAATTATTGATAGCCTGAGTTAAATTCTTCACTTAAAGATCCTGTTTTCTAAACTACAGATCGCCCTTTTCTTTATCGCTTGCCTTTTCACTCCCCATCATCCTGAATTCTACCATCCAAATTCAGCTTTCGCATCAACTGATAATGCTCAAACCTTCCAGCCAATAAATCCTCCAACTCTCAAATCCCCAAACTCTCAGACCCTTTAATCCTCCAACCCTCCAACTCTTAAACTCTTACATTCCCAACCTCTTTCATTTTTTTCAGGAGCCTGATCCGGCTCTCCGCTACTACTCCTCGCGCCGATCTTTCCCCAATGCTTCCTCACCAAACCCCTCCGCTCCCCAACCTTCCAGCCGCGC
>Ga0308160_10001736_pt1 | contig 28893 bp, 30 predicted proteins | sample PhyFR1_FD_201036 | JGI IMG/M metagenome (GOLD analysis project Ga0308160, IMG submission 201036) | Phyllosphere microbial communities from UC Gill Tract Community Farm, Albany, California, United States - DLSLF.R1 | ecosystem: Host-associated > Plants > Phyllosphere > Unclassified | place: USA... | reverse complement strand
AGCTGGTCGAGCGCCTGGTGCTGCAGCTGGACGGTGCGCGCGAGCGGGCGCTGGAGCGGCTGCAGGATGCCGGCCTGGTCCCGCTGGCGCGTCCGCGCGGGGGCATGTTCGTCAGTGCCGGCTTCCAGGCACCCCCGGCCGGTACGCCCCGCAGCGGCCGCCAGGTGGCCGAGCGCGCGCTGCTCGCCGGCATCCTGCTGGCCCCGGGCGAGTTCTTCAGCCTGAGCCCGCCCGACCGGCCCTGGTTCCGCTTCAACGTCGCCTACGCCGCCGAACCGCTGCTGCTCGACTTCCTGCGCGCGCAGTCTTGAACAAGGAACGCACCATGCACACCAGCGCCAGCCCGCGCCTGCTCAACCGCGACAAGGTGGAAAAGACGATCCTGCTCGAAGCCGTGCGCCTGTTCGCCGAATGCGGCTTCGAAGGCAGCTCGATCGCCACCGTGGCCGAGCGCGCCGGCCTGTCCAAGCAGAACCTGATGTACTACTTCCCGACCAAGCAAGCGCTCTACCAGCGCGTGCTGGACAACGTGCTGGACGACTGGCTGGCGCGCATGGCCAGCCTGGCCGACGGCGACAAGGCCCCGGAAGACGTCCTGCGCGCCTACGTCCGCGCCAAGCTGCGCTTTTCGCGCGAGCAGCCGCTGGCCTCGCGCGTGTATGCGCTGGAAGTGATCGGCGGCGCCAAGCTGTACGGCGAGCAGATCCGGCGCCGCGTGGTGCCGCTGCTGCGCGCCGACATCGCCGTGTTCGAACGCTGGATCGCGGAAGGCAAGATCGCGCCGGTGAATGCCACGCACCTGCTGTTTTCGATCTGGGCGATGACGCAATCGTATGCCGACTTTTCGGCCCAGATGGCGCTGGTGCTTGACTGCGCCGCCCTGAAGCAGCAGGATTTCGACGATGCCGGGCAGCTCATCACCACCATGGTGCTGGCCGCCGTCGGCCTCAATCCAACTTAAGGAGACGCCGTGCCCCTGCTGACCCCCACCGTCCTCGAGACCGAACGCCTGACCCTGCGCTGGCTGGACGAAAGCGACATCGACGCCCATTTCGCCGTGTTTTCCGATCCGGAGGTGACCCGTTACTGGAGCGGCTCGCCGTGGACCGACCGCGAGCAGGCCGTCAAGTCGATCGCGGAGTCGATGGCCAACTATGCCGACGGCAGCGGGCTGCGCTTCGGCATCGTCCTGGACGCCACCGGCGAATTGATCGGCAACGCCACCCTGCACCACTTCTTCGAACAGAACCGCCGCTGCGAGATCGGCTACGCCTTCGGCAGCCGCCACTGGGGCCAGGGCTACGCGGCCGAAGCCCTGCGCGCCGTGATCGACTACGGTTTCCGCGAACTCGACCTGAACCGGATCGAAGCCGACGTCGATCCGCAAAACCACGGTTCCTGCCGGGTGCTGGAAAAGCTCGGCTTCAGGAAGGAAGGTTATATGCCGGAACGCTGGATCGTGCATGGCGAGCCGGCGGATACGGTGAACTACGGCCTGTTGAAGCGCTATTGGGACGCGCGCCTTGAGGCTGGTGTGAAGGCTCGATAAACGCCTACAGCATAAGCCGATAGCGCAATACCATCTGCCTGCCGCCGCCGACCCACGAACGGGTTTCCAGTCCGCGGAACACGAAGCCGGTTTTTTCCAGTACCCGGCGCGATCCGGGGTTCTCACGCACGACGAGTGCGTCCAGTCGTGACATGCCGAAAAGGCGTGCCAGCGCCGTGATCGCCGCCGAGACCACCCTGCTGGTTATCGAGTAAGCGCCGGGCGCTCGGTATTGCGCCAGGCCGGCAGCGCCTGGACGCGCGCATACCATGCCAGCAAGTGCGGATAATCGTCCAGCGGCAGGCGCGCGCGTTCGCTGACGATCAGCGGGGCCGCCACCGCGTAATCGGCCAGCGTCACGCGGTCGCCGACCAGCCAGGTATGGCTGGCGACGTGCCGGTCCAGCACCGTGGCCGCCCGCGCCAGGTTGTCCGCGCCGTGCGCCAGCACGGTCAGGTCGGCGCCCTCGCCGTTTACCATCTTCTTCCACACGCTTTCCCAGGCAATCTGGCCGATCGGCTGCGAAAAATGCTGGCAGGCCCAGAACATCCAGCGATTGACGTCGGCCCGCGCCAGCGGCTCGCGCGGGTAGAGCGTCTGGCCCGGCTTGCCGTCGGCCAGGTACTGCATGATGGCGCAGGATTCCGGCAGCACGAAGCCATCGTCCACCAGCACCGGCACCTTGCTGTTGGGGTTGACCTCCTGCAGGCGCCGCCGGTCCTCCGGGCTGAGCAGGTCGATGTCGACAAGATCGAGTTCGATGCCGAGATGGTCGGCCGCCAGCAGCACGCGGCGCGAGTTCGATGAAATAGGGCTGTAATACAGTTGCATGGCCGTCTCCGTTCAGTGAGTGATGCGCCATGCTAACGCCGGGCACTGACAGATCCTGTCAGGAGTGATCGGCGATGCCGTGTTCCTCGCGCCACCGGCGCAGCAGCGCGCGGCGCGGCACGGGATAGCGTTCCTCGCTCAACTCCGCGCGCACGATGCGGTCGATGCGGAAATGGCGGAACGATGCGCGCAGCTCGCACCAGGCCGCCATGACGCGGCGCTCCTGGAAAAAGGCGAGCGCGAACGGCCACACGATGCGCTCGGAATCGGCGCCCTGCTCGTCGCGGTAGGCGATGCGCAGCTTGCACTGGCGCCGGATCGCTTCGCGCGTGGGCTGGGCGAAGGCATCCGGTGCGGCATCGGCCGGCCAGGCCGGCACCCACAGATTGGTTTCGGCCATGTGGTCGCGCAAATCGCGCGGGGTGGCGGTGGCGATCTTCGCCAGCGCGCGCTCGGCGGCCGCGCTCAGGCCGCTGTCGCCCTGGTGCCGCAGCCAGCGCGCGCCCAGTACCAGCGCTTCCAGTTCGTCGGCGTCGAACATCAGCGGCGGCAGGAAGAAGCCGCTGCGCAGCAGGTAGCCGACACCGGCGGCGCCGTCGATCGGGGCGCCCAGCTGGCTGAGTGCCTGGATGTCGCGGTAGATGGTACGTTCGGATACACCCAGGCGTTCGGCCAGGGCGCCGGCCGTGACCGGGTGGCGATGCCCGCGCAAGGCATCCATCAGTTGGAACAGGCGTCCGGTGCGGCTCATGGTATCGGTTTGCTTGGCTTGAAACGAGTCTGTGTCTTTTGTAACCAGGTGTTGCCCACGTAGGAAGACTCTCACTGGCACACGACCCTCTCTCCGATGACTTGGACACGTGAGGCCGCTATTCTGCATCTACACGACGCACACGCCGCCTCGCTGGCGACATGTGGACCATTTCAGAATAGAAAGATCAAGGAGAATATCATGCGTAAACAAATCATCACCGCTACCATGCTGGCCGCCCTGTCCACCGTTGCTTTTGCACAGACCACGGCGGGCGCCGCAGCAGGCGGATCGGCCACGGGCAGCGCCGCCGCCGGCAGCGCGTCCCTGGGCTCGTCCTCGATGGGCAGCACCTCGATGGGCACGGGCGTCGGCGGCTCGCAGACCGGCACGATCGGTGTCACCCCTTCCGCCGGCGGCATGGCCGGTCAAACCACCGGCAGCAGCGCAACGACGCCGGTACCGGGCACCCTGAGCACGCCGTCGGCCCTGCCGAACACGGGTTCGGCCCAGCAATCGGGCCGGGTGGGTGCGGGCGCCATGGGCTCGAGCGCTACGGGTTCGAGCGCCACGGGTTCGAGCGCAACAGGCTCGATGTCGTCCGGTTCCACCTTGCATAACGGTGCCCGTACGACCGGTTCCCGCAACAGCTCGCAGCGCACCACGCTGCCGAACGGCACCGGCGTCGGCACCAATGGCGGCGTGGTCGGCGGCTCGTCGACCGGCATCGGCACCGGCACCGCTACCGGCGGCATGAACAGCGGCGGCGTGCAGCGCTAATCCAATAGTCACCCGTTGTTCCCGTTATTCCCGCCGTTCCCGGCATTGCCGGGAACGGCGGGCTGGGGCTACTTGGTTCCCGTCCCCTGCCCCAACCCCGGCACGAATTCCGCCCCCTGCTTCACCTGCGCCGTCGACGGCTGCAACGCCCCGCCGATCGCCTCCGCACGCCCGCCCAGGCACGGCGCCAGGAAGTTCTCGGCCACCGCATTGAACGCGATGTTGTTGACCGGCCGCGCAAAGCCATGCCCCTCGTCCGGGAACACGACATAGGTGACCGAGGTAAACATATGTATTGACAATACATACATGGCGCATGAAGTCGCCAGCGACCCGTACGCCCGCTGCGTCGAATGTCATTGCGGTGGGCGTTTCGGACTCGGGGTGTTATTTCACGGTGACGGAAGACACGCCATTGTCAGGCCGCATGATCGGATTGCTGGCGTGTGCCACACATTTGAACGTAATGGACGCGCCACCCAGTCTCGCCCCGGGAATGTTCTGCGTAAGCGACTGCGTGACCAGTTCGAATTCCTTGTTCATGGTGCCACAGAACTGATTTCCTTCCACGATGAGCGCGCCCGCAACGGCAGAAACGTCTCCGAAGATGCCGGCGGTATTCGTTTTTGATGCGTAGTATGTATCGGCGCCGATTTTTGCGGGGGCGGTGCTTGCGCAACCGGCGAGGATGGCGGCGATACACAGAGGTGCAATTTTATTCATACAAAAAACTTCAAGACCCAATAAACATGCGAATTGCATAAAGGAAATTTTATAGCGCGCCACTTGGTGGGTCTATGTCGAGTTAGCGGTATTGTGCGTTTTGACAACAGCCGGCACGTCACTCTGCTGCTGCATGGATCGCAGCGGTCCCGCTCGTCCGCCGGCACGACCACTCATCCTGCATTTGGCGCAGTCCATCGGAATGGGCTGGCCGATGCCCGGCCGGCCATCTACAGTGATCCCATCGACCCAGGAGGATCCCATGAACAAAGCCACCTTCCGCGAATTCACCGCCACGATGGAAGACCTCGCCCACGACGTCGTGCGCGCCTGCCGCCGCGGCGCCCGCGCCATCGCCGTCATGCCCTGGCCGGCCATGCTGGTATGCTGCATCGGCCTGGCGCTGGTCATCAGCATCCTGCCGCTGGCGCTGTTCCTGTTCATCGCCTTCATGGCGCTGAAACTGATCGTCGGCGCCTTCGTCATCGATGCCCGCCGCACGCGCACGACCGAATACAAGCACGCCGAATACTGATACAGAAAGACTGCAATGCGAGCCAGCCAGATCAACAGCGTCCTCGACTTCCTGCGCGGGGCCATCAATGAAGCCAGCAAATGGTGGTGGCGTTTCTTCGACTGGGTGGCCGTGGTCGAATGGCGCCGGCTGTTCCTGACCTGGTTCGTGGTGCTGATGTGCTTCGGCGTGCTGAACACGCCCGAGCCCGCGGTCTGGTACATCTTCATCTCCTTCGCGGTCAAGGTGCTGGCCGGCGGCAAACGAAAAGCCGAACTGGTGGCGCGCGATGCGACGCTGCAGGCCAATGTCGCCACGCTCGAGCGGCGCCTGATGGAAGCGAAGATGGCGGCGCTGCAGGCCCAGGTCGAGCCGCACTTCCTGTTCAATACCCTGGCCCTGATCGGCCAGCTGATCGAGACCAACCCGCCGGAAGCGGCGCGCGTGCACGCCCACCTGATCGACTACCTGCGCTCGACGCTGCCGCAGATGCGCGCCCGCGACGGCGGCACCCTTGGCAAGCAGGTCGAGCTGTCGCGCGCCTACCTCGCCATCATGCAGGCGCGCATGAAGGAACGTCTCGGGATCAAGTTCGAAGTGCCGCTGTTCCTGCACAGCGCGCCCTTCCCGCCGATGATGCTGCAGACCCTGATCGAAAACAGCATCAAGCACGGCCTCGAACCGAAGATCGAAGGCGGCACCGTCACCGTGCGTGCCCAGGTGGTGGGGGCGACGCTGCAGGTCGAGGTGTGCGACGATGGCGTCGGCATCGACCCGCATGCGGATGACGGTGTCGGCCTGGCCAACATCCGCGAACGGCTGCAGCTGCTGCATGGCGCACAGGCCGAGCTGGTCATCGCCACCCCGCCCGGCGGCGGCGCCTGCGCCACGATCCGCCTGCCCTACAAGATGATGATGGAGGATGCATGAGCATGAGCGGTCCGATCACCGCCCTGATCGCCGACGACGAAGCGCCGATGCGCGACCTGCTGCGCGCACGCCTGCACACCGCCTGGCCGGAACTGCAGATCGTCGCCGAAGCCGCCAACGGCGTGCAGGCGGTGGAACTGGGCGAGCAGCACAGGCCCGACATCGCCTTCCTCGACATCCGCATGCCCGGCCTGTCCGGCATCGAGGCCGCGCGCCAGCTCTACACGCATTCGCACATCGTGTTCGCCACCGCCTACGACCAGTACGCGCTGGACGCCTTCCAGCAGGGTGCGCTCGACTACCTGCTCAAGCCGGTGACGGCGGACCGCCTGGCGACCACCTGCGCGCGCCTGCGCACGCGGCTGGAGGCGCGCCGCACCTCGGTCGAGAGGCCCGGGACGCCGCCGCAGGACATCGGCCAGCAACTGGCGCAGTTGACGGCGCTGCTGGAAAACAAGGGACAAGCCAAACCGAAGACCGGCTACCTGCGCTGGATCCAGGCCCAGGTCGGCGCCAGCCTGCGCATGGTGAGCACGCGCGAGGTGCTGTTCTTCCAGTCCGAGGACAAGTACACGCGGGTGCAGACCGCCACTTCGGAATTCCTGATTCGCAAGACCTTAAAAGAGCTGCTGGACGAACTGGACCCGGACGAGTTCTGGCGCATCCACCGCTCGACCCTGGTGCGGGTCGATGCCATCGCGGAAGTGTCGCGCGACGTGCGCGGGCGCCAGATGCTGAGGCTGAAGAATTACGCGGGCGAGGAACTCGAAGTGAGCCGCAACCACAGCTATCTGTTCCAGCAGATGTAAATATGGTACGGCGCTGGTAGCATGAGGCATCCCTTCCATATCGACAGGAGCCGCGCACGACTTCCATCGTCGTACCCTGCCTGCGCTACCGCGACACGCCCGCCGCCATCGACTGGCGGTGCGAGGCCTTCGGCTTCGAATGCCAGCTCGCCGTCCCCGGCCCCGACAATGCCATCGCCCACGCACAATTGACGCTGGGCGGCGGCATGATCATGCTGGGTTCGGTCAACGACGAAGGCGAACACGGCCGCCTGCTGGCCCAGCCCGACGAGATCGGCACGCGCGGTTTCCTGTGCCGCGATCCCGAGGGGCATGTCTGGAATATCGGGACCTACAACCCCTGGGATACCGAAGCGCTGTTCAAATAACGCAATTTCACGGGCCTCGTACAGCCGTAGCGAGCATCGCAGACCGCCAGTGCAACGCGCAGCAGGCTGTCCGAGGTCCGTCAGCCGAAGAGGCCTTCGTCGGACCCATCGCCATCGAAGAAGCCGCCGCTGCCTTCGTCGACGCCGCTGTCGAACAGGCCCAGTCCGCCGCCGCTGTCGCCACCATTGTCGAGCGACTGGCCGACGTCGCCCAGCCCGGCCTGGTCGGCCAGCGAGCTGCCCGACTGGTCGCTGAACAGGTTGTTGCTGGTGTCGTCGCTGTTCAGCAGGTGGTTCGAGCCGCCGCTCTCATGGTGGCCGAACATGTTTTCCAGGCCCTGGAACAGGAAGCCGCCGGCCGCGACACCGGCCGCGGTGGCCGCGATCGAGCCGAGGGTGCCGCCGAAGCCGCCGCGCAGGAAGCCGCCCTGCGGCGGTTGCTGGTATTGCGGCTGGTACTGTGGTTGATACTGCGGCTGGTATTGTTCGCGCTGGTATTGCGGCTGGCCCTGGGCCGGATACTGGGCCGGACGCGAGCCGCCGCTGTTGCCCCATTCGTTGGCGTCCAGGAAACGGCCGTCACGGTCTTGCCCGCCGGAACGCAGGCGGGTGACCTGGTTTTCCAGGTCGGCGATCTGGGTCTTGGCGTTCTTCAGCGCGGTTTCCACCAGCAGCGCGCGCTGCACCAGCAGGTAGGCGGCGTCGGGCTGCTGCGCGACCGCGCGCTGGATCACGCTGTCGGCTTCGGGATCTTTCTGGACGCCCCGCGCCTGGATCAGCTGGGACAGGAAATCGTGCAACATCTGTGATTCTTGCGGGCTCATGGCATGGCCTCCTCATTGATATCCGGATAAGACTTCATGTTGAGGGCATGATCAGGATTTCAAGGCCAACGCATGCGCAACAGTTTGCGGCTCAACGGATCGGATGCCGATAGTCCAGCAATAAATACAACATCTATATACAGGCCGCCTTGGTGGGCGGCCTGTTTACTTTCTCCGATTACTTCTGAAGGTCCCGGCCGCCGAAGGCATTCGGCAGCTGGGCCGCGGCGGTGGTTTCCATGATGTCGCCCTTCAGGTTGGTCAGCACGACCGGCAGGTCGTTGCCGCCCAGTTCCAGCACCACCTGGCGGCAGGCGCCGCACGGGGCGATCGGGCCGTCGGTGTCGCCGATCACGGCCAGCGCCGTGAAGTCGCCCGGCTGGTAGCCGTGGGCGATGGCCGAGAAGAAGGCGGTGCGCTCGGCGCAGTTGCACAGGCCGTAGGAGGCGTTTTCGACGTTACAGCCGCGGAAGACGCGGCCGTCCCTGCATTCGAGGGCGGCGCCGACCTTGAAGTTGGAGTATGGGGTGTAGGCCAGGTCGCGGGCGGCGCGGGCTTCTTCGATCAGTTTTTGGTATTTCATGATTATGGGCGAATCGTCTTGTAGATCATCGGCTGCGCTGACGGCTGCTCGGCCGCGATGCGGTAAGCCGCCTGCACCTCGCGCACCGCGCGCTCTGCTGCATCCTGCGTGCGTGCATGCACCATGCCCAGCGGCTGGCCGGCTTCGATCCGGTCGCCCAGCTCGACCAGGCCGGTGAGGCCGACCGCGTAGTCGATCGGATCCTGCGGACGGATACGGCCGCCGCCCAGGCCGACCACGGCCAGGCCCAGGCTGCGGCAATCGGTGGCCGCGGCATAGCCGGACGCCAGGGAAGGCACCGGCACCACGATCGGTGCACGCGCCAGGTGCGCATCCGGGTTTTCCATCAGGTCGGCCGGACCGCCCAGTGCGGTCACCATGCGCGCAAAGCGCTCGGCGGCTTCGCCGGAGTCAAGCGCGCGCTGCAGCTTGGCCAGCGCTTCTTCGGTGCCGGCAGCCAGGCCGGAAATCACCAGCATCTCGGCGCACAGCGCCATCGTCACTTCGTGCAGGCGCGCCGGGCGCGACTTGCCGGTCAGGTAGTCGATCGCCACGCGCACTTCGACCGCGTTGCCGGCCGCCGGGCACAGCGACTCGTTCATGCCGGTCAGGATCGCCGAGGTTTTGGTGCCGGCACCGTTGCCGACCTTGACGATCGACTCGGCCAGTTCCACCGATTTTTCGTAGGTCGGCATGAAGGCGCCGCTGCCGGCTTTCACGTCCATGACGAGGGCGTCGAGGCCCGCCGCCAGCTTCTTCGACAGGATCGAGCCGGTGATCATGGCCACCGATTCCACGGTCGCCGTGGTGTCGCGGATGCTGTAGAAGCGCTTGTCGGCCGGGGCCAGCTGGGCGGTCTGGCCGATGATGGCGACGCCGACTTCCTTCACCACTTTCTTGAAGAGTTCCGGATCGGGGACGGTCGAGTAGCCCGGGATCGAATCGAATTTATCCAGGGTGCCGCCGGTGTGGCCCAGGCCGCGGCCCGAGATCATCGGCACGTAGCCGCCGCAGGCCGCTACCATCGGGCCCAGCATCAGCGAGACGACGTCGCCGACGCCGCCGGTCGAGTGCTTGTCCACGACCGGTCCCGGCAGGTTCAGCGATTTCCACTCCATGACCAGGCCGGAATCGCGCATTGCCAGCGTGAAGGCGACGCGTTCGTCCATGTTCATGTCGTTGAAATAGACGGCCATGGCCAGGGCCGCGATCTGGCCTTCGGTGGTGCGGCCGTCGGGGATGCCGCCGACGAAGAACTGGATCTCTTCGGCGCTCAGGATGCCGCCGTCACGCTTTTTGCGGACGATTTCTTGGGGAAGGAACATAGTGTTACTTTCAAAGGTAACGTAGGGTGGGCACCCCGTGCCCACCCTACGTTGACGCCGATGGCGCCACATTTAATAACGAATCAGACGCCGTAAGGGATCCAGATATTTTTAACCTGGCTCGCATGCTGCAGCACAGTCCTGCCGCAAGCCTGCTTCGCATCGAACCAGTCACGGCCCTTGGCGCCGCCGACCCAGGTCCGCTTCAGCGATTCCGACGACAGGCGCTCGACTTCGGCGCAGCCCTCTTCCGAACCGTCGTGGCGCCACACGGCGTCCACGTCGAAGTGGGTCGCCAGCGTGCGCGCCAGTTCGTCGCTTGACCCGGTAACGATGTTCAGCACGCCGCCCGGCAGGTCGGAGGTGTCCAGCACCTGGTACAGGTCCAGCGCCGACAGCGGATAGGCCTCGGAAGGCACCGCCACCACGCGGTTGCCCAGCGCGATCGCCGGGGCCACCAGCGAGATGAAGCCCAGCAGCGGGTTCTCGGTCGGGCAGATGATGCCGATCACGCCGACCGGCTCGTTCAGGGCGACGGCGATGCCGTGCATCGGCGGCTGGTGCGCCAGGCCGTCGTACTTGTCGGCCCAGGCGGCCCAGTAGAACAGGCGCTCGATCGACGCCTGCACTTCGCGCTCGGCATTCTTGCTGCCGGTTTGAAGCGCGATGCGGGCGACGAATTCGTCGGCGCGGGCAGCCAGGTTCTCGGCGATGTAGTACAGCACCTGCGCGCGGTTGTGCGCGGTGGCCTTGGTCCAGCCGGTGGCCTTGTGCGCGGCTTCGACGGCGTTGCGGATGTCCTTGCGGCTGCCTTCGGCCACGTCGGCCAGGAAGCTGCCGTTGGCGCCGACGATGGCGCGGCTGTAGCCGCTGTCCGGGCGCGCCTGCTTGCCGCCGATGTAGAGCTTGGCGGTGCGGTCGATCTGGAACGGGTTGGCGCCGCTGGCTTCGGCCGGCTTGGCCCTGGCCTTGTCGGCGCGGCCCTTGTCGGCCAGCAGCGGCGCTGCCGGGCGTGCGTCTTCCGCGCGCGGGGTCAGGTACTCGTACATGCCCTCCTTGCCGCCTTCGCGGCCGAAGCCCGATTCCTTGTAGCCGCCGAAGCCGCAGGCCGCATCGAACTGGTTGGCGCTGTTGATCCACACCACGCCGGCCTTGATCTGCGGCGCCACGTCCAGCGCCAGGCTGATCGACTCGGTCCAGACGCAGGCGGCCAGGCCGTACACGGTATTGTTGGCCAGCTGCACCGCCTCGCCCGGGGTGCGGAAGCTCGAGGCCACCAGCACCGGGCCGAAGATTTCGGTCTGGGCCACGGTGGCGGTGGTCGAAGCGCCGGTGATCAGGGTCGGCAGGTACCACGAGCCGGCGGCCGGGGTGTCGCACGCCGGTTGCCAGACTTCGCAGCCTTCGGCGCGGGCGGATTCCACCAGGCCGTGAATGCGCTGCTGCTGCACCGGGTCGACCAGTGCGCCGATGTCGGTCGATTTATCCAGCGGCGAGCCGACGCGCAGGGTCTGCATGCGCGCCTTGACCTTGGAGATGAAGCGCGGGTAGACCGATTCCTGCACCAGCAGGCGCGAGCCGGCGCAGCAGACCTGGCCCTGGTTGAACCAGATCGAATCGACCAGGCCTTCGACGGCCGCGTCCAGGTCGGCATTCTCGAACACGATGAAGGGCGACTTGCCGCCCAGTTCCAGCGACAGCTTCTTGCCGCTGCCGGCGGTGGCCTTGCGGATCAGGCGGCCCACTTCGGTCGAACCGGTGAAGGCCAGCTTGTTGATGGTCGGGTGCTTGACGATGGCTTCGCCCACGCGGCCGTCGCCGGTGACGACGTTGAACACGCCCGGCGGCACGCCGGCCATCTGGCACATCTCGGCGAACAGCAGCGTGGTGAGCGAGGTGTACTCGGCCGGCTTGAACACGATGGTGTTACCGGCGGCCAGGGCCGGGGCCACTTTCCACGCCAGCATCAAGAGCGGGAAGTTCCACGGCACGATCTGGCCGACCACGCCCACGGCGCGGTAGTCGGCAAATTCTTCCGACTGCAGCTGGGCCCAGCCTGCGTGGTGGTAGAAGTGGCGCGCGGCCAGCGGGATGTCGGCATCGCGGGTTTCGCGGATGGTCTTGCCGTTGTCCAGGGTCTCGAGCACCGCGAACAGGCGCGCATGCTTTTGCAGCAGGCGGGCCAGCGTGTAGAGCACGGTGGCGCGGCCGTGGCCGCCCATCGCGACCCAGGCCGGATGGGCGCTGCGCGCCGCTTCCACGGCGCGCTCGACGTCTTCATTGGTCGCCTGCGTGACCTGCGCCAGTTCGCTGCCGTCGGCCGGGTTGAAGGTGCCGAAAGTTTCGGCCGGCTCGGTCCACTTGTTGTCGATGAACAGGCCGAAACGGCGGCCATGCTGGTCCAGCCACGCTTGTGCTTCCTTGGTGCTTTCGGGTGCGGGACCGTAATCCATAGTTTGCAGAATCTCTTTAATTGTTGGCATGACGTGTCCGTGTGATTATGGTTGCGCGTGGCGGTGAGCGGCCGAGTAGGCGCCGGTAACGTAGTGCTCCAGCTGGCGCTCGATGTCGGTCAGCAGGCTGGACGCGCCGATGCGGAACAGGTGCGGCTGCAGCCATTCGTTGCCCAGTTCTTCCTTCATCACGGTCAGGTACTGCAGCGCAGACTTGGCGGTGCTCACGCCGCCGGCCGGCTTGTAGCCGACCTGGAAACCGGTCCGCTCGTAGTATTCGCGGATCGCGCGCACCATCGTCAGCGACACGGGAATCGTCGCGTTGACGCCTTCCTTGCCGGTCGAGGTCTTGATGAAATCGGCGCCGGCCATCATGCACACCCACGAGGCCTTGGCCACGTTTTCCAGCGTGACCAGTTCGCCGGTCGCCAGGATCGCTTTCACGTGCGCTTCGCCGCAGGCCTGGCGGTAGGCCACCATCTCGTCGTACAGCGCCTGCCAGTTGCCGGTCAGGACGTGCTGGCGCGTGATCACGATGTCGATCTCGGTCGCGCCTGCGGCCACCGACAGCTGGATCTCGCGCAGCTTGGTCTCGAGGCTGGACAGGCCCGCCGGGAAGGCGGTCGACACGGCGGCGATCGGCAGGCGGCCCTGCAGGATGGCGCCGGCCGGCTTGATCATCTCGTGGTACACGCAGACGGCGCCGGTGGTCAGGCTGTCCAGGCCCAGCGCCTGCATCAGGTCGGAACGCAGCGGACGCATGGCCTTGCGGCACAGGCGCTCGACGCGGCCAGGGGTGTCGTCGCCGGACAGCGTGGTCAGGTCGATGCACTCGATCGCGCGGACCAGCCATGCAGCCTGGTATTCCTTTTTCACCGTGCGGCGGTTCGCCAGGCTGGCGGCGCGGCGGTCGGCGGCGGCGCGGTTGACCGTCAGGTGATTGATCCAGCCCAGGTCGAGACCCATGGCCGTGTTGCGTTTGAATTCGAGGTTCTGGGTCATAGCAGTGCGGTTCCGTTGGCGAGGGGTTTGACGCCGAGGTGTTTGGCCAGGGTGGCGCCGATGTCGGAGAAGGTGTCGGCGACCGGCAGTTCCTGGGCCGGCGCGGCCGGGCCGAAGAACAGCACCGGGATGTGTTCGCGGGTGTGGTCCGAGCCGGCCCAGGTCGGGTCGCAGCCGTGGTCGGCGGTGATCACGACCAGGTCGCCCTCTTTCAGCTTGCTCGTGAATTCCGGCAGGCGCGCGTCCAGCTCGTGCAGGGCGTTGGCGTACCCGGCGACGTCGCGGCGGTGGCCGAAGTGCATGTCGAAGTCGACGAAGTTCACGAAGGTCAGCGATTTTTCCGGCGCCGCATCGGGACCATCAGCGGCCACTTCCAGCAGGCGGTCGAACAGGGCCATGTTGTCGGCGCCCTTGATCAGCTGGGTCACGCCCTGCGCCGCGAAGATGTCGCTGATCTTGCCCAGCGCGATGACCTCGCCGCCGGCGTCTTTCACATGGTCCAGCAGGGTCGGCGCGACCGGCGGCACGGCGTAGTCGTGGCGGTTGCTGGTGCGCTTGTAATTGCCGTTTTCACCCGTGAACGGACGCGCGATCACGCGGCCGATGTTGTAGGGCTTGACCAGCTCGTAGGCCGCCTCACAAACTTGGTACAGCCGCTCCAGGCCGAAGTGCTCTTCGTGCGCGGCGATCTGCATCACCGAGTCGGCCGAGGTGTAGATGATGACCTTGCCGGTCTTGACGTGCTCGTCGCCCAGCTCGTTGATGATGGTGGTGCCCGAGGCGTGGCAGTTGCCGAGCCAGCCGGCGACGCCGGTGATCTCCTGCAGTTTATCCGTCAACTCTTGCGGGAACGAGGGCACGGTCTTGGGGAAGTAGCCCCAGTCGAACAGCACCGGCACGCCGGCGATTTCCCAGTGGCCGCTCTGGGTGTCCTTGCCGGTCGACTGCTCGCGCGCGACGCCCCAGGCGCCGGTGAAGCCTTCGCGTTTCCGGAAGCCGGCCGGCCACTCGCCGCTGGCCTTGTGGGCGGCGGCGCCGAGGCCGATGGTTTCCAGGTTGGGCAGGACCATCGGGCGGCCAGCGTCGGCTGCCCACTTGGCGATGTGGCCGAGGGTGTTGGCGCCTGCGTCGCCGTATTTGTCGGCGTCGGGCAGTGCGCCGAGGCCGAAGGAGTCAAGCAGGAGGATGAATGCGCGTGACATAAGTGTTAGCTCCAGCGAGGAATCAACATCAGGCGGTGGCGGCCGGGGTCTGGCCCAGGCGTTCGACGAAGCCGTGGATCAGCGTGACCAGGTCCTTGGCCGCGATCGCCGCATACTTCAGGGTCTGCTCATGCGACAGCGGGAACGGGCTCAAACCCTCGGCCAGGTTGGTAATGGCCGACACGCCCGCCACCTTCAAGCCGCAGTGGCGCGCCGCGATCACTTCCGGCACCACCGACATGCCGACCACGTCGGCGCCCATGGTCTTGAACGCACGGATTTCGGCCGGGGTCTCGAAGTGCGGGCCCGGGGTCGCCAGGTACACGCCTTCGGCCACGGTGATGCTCTTTTCGGCAGCGACCGCGTTCAGCATCGCGCGCAGGTCGGCATCGTAGGCATTGGCCATGCTGAAGAAGCGCGGGCCGAAGCGTTCGTCGTTCGGGCCGGCCATCGGGCTGCCCGGCAGCAGGTTGATGTGGTCGTTCAGGACGACGACGCTGCCGGCGTCCACTTCCGGACGCAGCGAGCCGGCGGCATTCGTCACCAGCAGCAGTTCGCAGCCGAGCAGCTTGAAGGTGCGGACGGCGGAAGTCATCACGCCGGCGCCGTAGCCCTCATAGAAGTGGCCGCGCCCCTTCATGCACACCACCGGCACGCCGGCCAGGGTACCCAGCACCAGTTCGCCCGCGTGGCCATGCACGGTGCTGATCGGGAAACCCGGCAGGTCGGCGTAGCCGATCGAGACGGCGTCCGTCATCTGCTCGGCGAGCACGCCGAGGCCGGAACCGAGGATCAGGGCGGCGCGCGGCGTGAAACCGGGCTTGCGGGCACGGATGACTTCGAGGGCTTCGAACGGGGTATTGCTGGACATGGTGTTCCTTGTTGAATATGAATATATAGGGGGAAACCGGTTGCTGGCGGCCAGGGCGGATCGAGAGCGGAGCAGTGGCTCGCACGCTTTCGGGAAGCCGGCGCACCAAAATGGTTGAACTATGCATTATCGCGGATTGGTATGGCAAATACCATTTTTTTGCCCGATTTATATGTCGAATGTATAAATGGCGAGTAGACTCTGTTTATGGCGAAAAATTGCTGCGTTGACGCCTACCAAACATATGTTTAAGATCGAAAACAAATGTTTAAGCCCCAAAAACCGCCCTCTGACGCCGTGACGGAACATCCAAAAAAACAACAACTGCTCCAGCTGATCCGCGCGAATCCTTTCATTTCGCAGCAGGAGCTGGCGGCCGAACTCGGCCTGTCGCGCTCGGCGGTGGCCGGCTACATCGCGGGCCTGATCCGCGAGCGCAAGCTGCTCGGACGCGCCTACGTGCTGCCGGACAAGCGTCCGGTGGTCTGCATGGGCGCTGCCAACCTCGACCGCAAGCTGCGCTCGCTGGCGCCGCTGGCCCTGCATACCTCGAATCCCGCCAGCCAGGCCGAATCCTTCGGCGGCGTGGCGCGCAACATCGCCGAGAACCTGGCGCGCCTGGGCACGCCGGTTGCTTTGTTGACGGCAGTGGGCAGCGACAGCTCCGGTGCCGCCCTGCTCGCCCACGCCGAATCGACCGGCATCGATACCCATGGCGCACTGCGCCTCGACGATGCCGCCAGCGGCACCTACACCGCGGTGCTGGACGCGAACGGCGACATGGTGGTGGCGCTGGCCGACATGGCCCTGTACGACCGCCTGACCCCGTCCTTCGTGGCGGCGCGCGAAGCCCAGCTGGCCGCCGCGACGCTGGTGGTGGCCGACCTGAACCTGCCGCTGGACACCGTCGATGCGCTGCTGGCCCAGGCGCGCCGCAGCGGCGTGGCACTGGTCGTGGTGGCGGTCTCGGAACCGAAGATGGCGCGCCTGCCGCGCAGCCTGGCGGGGGTGCGCCTCTTGATCATGAATGCCGGCGAACTGGCGGCGCGGGTCGGACGGCCGCTGGAAGACGAGGCGGCGCTGCAGGCTGCGATGCGCGAGGTGCAGGCGCAAGGCGCGCGCGACCTCGTGGTGACGCGCGGCGCGGCCGGGGTGCTGCTGACGCTGCCGGACGGCGCCATCGCCCATCTGGAGGCGCCGCAGGCCGAGGTGCTCGACGTCACCGGCGCCGGCGATGCTTTCGCCGCGGCGGTGTGCTGGTCGCTGGCGCAGGGTGACAACGATGATTTGATGCTGGCCTGCCGCCGCGGCCTGCACCTGTCGAAGCTGACCGTCGGCACGCTCGACACCGTCCATCCCGGGCTCGGGCCGGACAGCCTGGCCGATGCCGATACGACGAATACGACTTTTTTGGAACCAATCCGAATTTTGGAATGACTATGCAAGCCTTTCTCCAGTTTTCCCCCGAAGTGCAGGCCGCCCGCGCCGCCGGCAAGCCCATCGTCGCCCTCGAGTCGACCATCATCTCGCACGGCATGCCCTACCCGCAGAACGTGCAGACCGCGCGCGAAGTCGAACAGGTGATCCGCGATGCCGGCGCGGTGCCGGCCACCATCGCCATCATCGACGGCAAAATCTGCATCGGCCTGTCCGACGACCAGCTCGAAGTGCTGGGCAATTCCAGGAATGCGCTGAAAGTGAGCCGGCGCGACCTGGCCTACGTGCTGGCGCAGAAAAAACTGGGCGCGACCACCGTCGCCGCGACCATGATCTGCGCCCAGCTGGCCGGCATCGAAGTCTTCGTCACCGGCGGCATCGGCGGCGTGCACCGCGGCGCCGAGACCAGCTTCGACATCTCGGCCGACCTGCAGGAACTGGCCCAGACCAGCGTCGCCGTGGTCTGCGCCGGCGTCAAGTCCATCCTCGACATCGGCCTGACCCTGGAATACCTGGAAACCCACGGCGTGCCGGTGCTGAGCGTCGGCCAGCCAGGCTTCCCGGCCTTCTTCACGCGCGACAGCGGTTACCAGGCCGACTTCCAGGTCGACAGCGCGGAAGAACAGGCGCGCTTCATCCGTACCAAGTGGCAGCTCGGCCTGCAGGGCGGCGTGGTGGTCAGCAATCCGGTGCCGGCCGAGATGGCCATGCAGAACGCCGAGATCGACGGCATCATCGCCCAGGCGCTGGCCGAAGCGGATGCGCAGGGCGTGAAAGGCAAGGCGGTGACGCCCTTCCTGCTGGGCCGAATCAAGGAGCTGACCGGCGGGCGCAGCCTGGCGACCAACATCGCGCTGGTCAAGCACAACGCGCTGGTCGGTGCGCAGCTGGCCGTCGCGCTGAACGGACTGGCACGCAACTAACAACCTCTCTCATTGCGAGAACAAATGTCGATCGACCTGAAGCAGCTGAAATACTTCCTGGCAGTGGCCGAAGAAAAGAGCTTCAGCCGCGCCGCCGAGCGCCTGCACATCTCGCAGCCGCCGCTGTCGCAGCAGATCATGAAGCTCGAAAGCGAGCTGGGGGTGCGCCTGTTCGCGCGCACCACCCGCACTTTCGAGCTGACCGTGGCCGGCAAGGCACTGATGCAGGAAGCGGCCGACCTGCTGGGCCGGATGCGCATGACGATCGACACCATCCGCCAGATCGACCGCGGCGAGGTCGGGCGCCTGCGCGTGGGTATCGTGGGCTCGGCGATGTGGGGCCCGATCCCGGGCCTGCTCGAGCAGTTCCAGAGCCAGTTTCCGCGCGTGACCTGGACCATCCACGAAATGGGACCGAACGACCAGTGGGAAGCGCTGCGCGCGCGCCAGATCGACGTCGGTTTCTGGCGCGAGCCGCGGCTGGACGAGGACGCGCTGAAGCACGCCAACCTGCGCCAGGACCTGGCCTTCCGCGAGAACGTGTGCGTGGCGATCAACGCGCGCCACCCGCTGGCGCAGCGCAGCAGCATCGACCTGGTCGACATCGCCACCGAACCGATGCTGAGCCTGCACCTGGACCAGTCGGCCGAACCGCGCTACCTGATCCAGTGCTGCGTGAACGCCGGCTTCCAGCCGACCATCTTCCAGGAAGCGGCCGAGCCGCAGACGCTGCTGGCCATGGTCGGTGCCGGACTGGGCGTGGCCCTGATGCCGGAGACCACCAGCCGCATCGGCTGGCCGGGGGTGCGCTTCCTGCCGATCCGGAACGAGGCGCCATCGGCCAATCTGTATATCACTTATCCGTCGCAGGACGATGCGCCGGTGGTGCGGGCGTTTCTGAAGATCCTGCATCCGGACACGACACCGGCCTGAATCCGCCGACCGCCTACTGCAGTGAACTGTAATTCAACGGCGCCCAGGCGTAAGTCCTGCCGTTGCGTTCGACATGGCCCACACCCGGAAATGGCGTGTGTGCCGCCGCCACCACGTATCCCCGCGCCGCCGCGTCGGCGAACACGGCCTCGCGCTGGCGCCGCGCCGCCTCAGCATCCTCGTCGAAACTGATGGTCACCTGCGGTTCCGCCATCTGCACGTCCTTGGCATGCAACAGGTCGCCGACGAAGCGCATGGTACTGCCGCCGCCGCGTACCTCGTAGACGGTGTGGCCAGGCGTATGCCCTGGCGCCGGAATGCTGCGGATCCCCGGCACGACGTCGGCGCCGCCTCGGAAGGTTTTCACCTTGCCCGCCTGGCGGTACGGCGCAAAAGCCACCAGCGCTTCATCGACCATGTGCGCATGCTCCTTGGCGACTTTACTGCGGTTGGCCGGATCCAGCCACAACGCGGCATCGCGCTCGTCAACGTACACATCGGCATTCGGGAACACCGCCTTGCCGCCCACGGTCAGCCCGTTCGAATGATCGCCATGGATATGGGTCAGCAGGACGGCATCGATGTCTTGCGGACGGTAGCCCGCGGCGCGGATGCTGTCCACCAGTCGGCCACCGGCATGCGCACCGAAGCTGGTGCCCGCGCCCGCATCGATCAATACCAGCCGTTCGCCGGTATTGATCAGATAGGCATTGATCGAGGTCTCGACCCGGGTGCCCAGATGATGGCTGGCCAGTACCTGACCGACATGGGCCGCCGTGGTATGGGTCAGCAGCTGGTCGAGCGGAATCGTCACGGTGCCGTCGGACAGCGCGGTCACTTCGATGTTACCGAGCATGATCCGGTAATAGCCCGGCGCCTGGGTGCGTACCTGGGGCGCCGCGGCCGTGGCTGCTTGCGGCAGCGCGGCCGCGGCCGAAAAGATGGCGGCGGCCATGGATAGGGGCGCGATGGTGTTTCGGAAAATGGTGCTCATGTTGTTTCCTCTTGTCTGATCGAGGAAGCCATGATCCAATGTTCAGCCTTATCACTCAAATCGATTGGAAAGATGCCTAATATCAGCGAAAACGATTTTCGGGGCGTCGACTTGAATTTGATGGTGACCTTTCTGGTGCTGATGCGCGAGCGGAGCGTGTCGCGCGCGGCCGGAAAGCTGTTCCTCGGCCAGCCGGCGGTGAGCGGGGCGCTGGCCCGGCTACGCCAGTTGTTCGCGGACGAATTGCTGATCCGAGGTGCCGGCGGCATGACGCCGACGACACGCGCCCTGGCGCTGGAAGCCGCGATCGCGCCCGCCATCGATCAACTGCAGCGCGCCATCTTCACGCCGCCGGTATTCGATCCGGCGGGTTCCAGCCGGCTGTTCCTGGTCGGGATGCCGGACTGGATCGAGCAATGGCTGATGCCGGGACTGGTGGCGCGCCTGCGCGTGCTGGCGCCGCAAGTACGCGTGGCTTTCAAGGAAACCAACCCGTTTTCCGGCAGCGACATGCTGGAACGCGACGAGATCGAACTGGCGGTGGCGCGCCTGCCGACCGGCCCGCAGTGGCAACGCGAGCGTGCGCTGGGCGAGATGGGTTTTCGCTGCGTCTACAGGCCGGACCGGGTGCCGATCGATGGCGAGATCACGCTGGCGCAATACACCGCGCTGCCGCACCTGCTGGTGAGCTACCGCGCCGCCTTCGAAAGTGCCGTCGATACCGAGCTGGCCGCGCTCGGCCTGCGCCGCAACGTCTGCTATACGACGCCGCGCTTTTCGTCGGTGCCGGGCGTGCTCGGCGAAAGCGCGATGATCGCGACAGTGCCCGACGTATTGGCACGGCGCTGGGAGGCATCCGGCCAGTTGGCTGCGTGCGCGGTGCCGGTACCGCTGCCGCGCTTCACGGTCTCGATGGCATGGCATGCGCGCCGCGACAACGATCCGGCGCTCCAGTGGCTGATGGGATTGATCGACGAGCTTGCGGCCCGGCCTTGAGGCCGTGCCGCTCAATGCGTGGCGCCGCCCGTCTCCGCCACGTCGGTATCGACACCCACCGCCACTTCGACCGCGATCCGCAAGCCGTCGATGATGTCGTTCAGCGCCATCGACGGCGCCGAATCGGCACGATCGGCAACCTGCTGCGGCAGGAAGGGCACGTGGATGAATCCCCCTTTCAGCGCCCTGCCCTGGGCATGCTGCATCAGGCCGTAGAACACGTGGTTGCAGACAAAAGTGCCGGCGGTCTGCGAGACCCCGGCCGGAAAGCCGCGCAGGCGCAGCGCCTTGACGATGGCCTTGATCGGCAGCGTGCTGAAATACGCGGCCGGGCCGCCGTCGGCGATGGTGGCGTCGACCGGCTGCTGGCCGGCGTTGTCGGGAATGCTGGCGTCGTCGACATTCAGGGCCACGCGCTCGACCGAGATCTCGTGGCGGCCGCCGGCCTGGCCGACCGCGATCACGATGTCCGGCTGCAGCGCGTCGATGGCGTCGAACAGGGCCAGGTTGGCGCGGCCGAACACGCAGGGCAGCTCGCGCGCCACCACCTGGAAGCCGGGGCCGCTCCAGCCGTCGAGCGCGCGCGCCGCCTCCCAGGAGGGGTTGACGTCGGCCCCGTTGAAGGGTTCGAATCCGGTGAGCAGTACGGTCTTGGTCATTCTTGGCCTCATTGATACATCAAGTAATACAGCAATACGATATTCACGCCCAGCAGCGGCAGCGCGGTCGGCAACTGGGCCTTGATCACGGCGTTCTTGTCGGGCAGTTCGAGCAGGGCCGCCGGCACCACGTTGAAGTTGGCAGCCATCGGCGTCATCAGGGTGCCGCAATAGGCGCTGAACATGCCGATCGCGGCCATCACGGCCGGATTCGCATGATACACGCCGACCAGCACCGGAATCCCGATCCCGCCCGCGATCACGGGAAAGGCGGCGAATCCGTTGCCCATGACGACCGTGAACAGTGCCATGCCGGCGCAGAATGCGGCGCACGCGACCAGGCGCGAGTCCATCGGCAGGTAAGCGGTCACGAGATGGGCCACCGCCTTGCCGACACCGGCCTCGGCAAACAGCAGCCCCAGCACGGCCAGCATGTGCGGCAGCACCACCGCCCAGCCCATGGCGTCGACCAGGCGCCGCGCCTCGCGCACGCCCTGCAGCGGCGTCGAGCGGGTAACGCGGCAGGCCAGCGCGAACGCGGCGATGGCGCCGCAGCCCATGCTCACCAGGGTCAGGTTTTTCGGATCGAGCAAAGGCCGTACATCGATCCGCACGTCCTTGAGCAGGGTCGAGCCGATCATGGTCACCACCGGGATCGCCAGCGCCGGCACCAGCAGCCGGTGGCCCAGGCGCGCGGCACTGGCGCGGCGCACGTCTTCCGGCAGGGCTTGCGCCCGGCCCGGCTGCACCAGCTTGAAGCCCGCGATCAGCGCCATCGCCACCATCAGCAGCCCCGCTACCAGCGGCGGCAACCGCTCGCCGGCCAGGTAGACCAGCGCGTACAAGCCCCAGAACAGGGCCGTGCTGAAGCGTCGCGGATTGCTGCGGTCGCGCAGGTTCATCACGGCCGTCGCTGCGAACAGCAGCCCGACCAGCACATAAAAGAAGTCGAGCGAGATCACTTGCGCGGCCCTGCTTCGCGGAGGATGCGGCGGTCGAGCCGGCGCAGGTTCCATGCGTGGATGACGAAGGCGCTGACCGCGGTCGGGATGCCCCACAGCGCCATGTGCAGCGGATCGACTTCCAGCCCCTCGGCGCGCAAAATGGTCTGCATCAGCACGATGGCGCCAAAAGCAACGAACACGTCTTCCCCGAAGAACAGGCCGACGTTATCGGTGGCCGCGCTCATCGCGCGGATGCGCTGGCGCAGCGGTTCCGGCAGGCTGCCCACGCGCGCCTCGGCCGCCGCTTCGGCCATCGGCGCGATCAGCGGGCGCACCATGTTCGGATGGCCGCCCAGGCTGGTCAGGCCGAAGGCGGCGGCCAGTTCGCGCACGAACAGATACACCGTCAGCAGGCGCCCGGTGGTGGCCGAATGGATTGTCGCGATGCTGGCCTGCGCATGCTCCTTCAGGCCGGCGCGCTCGAGCAGACCGATCGCGGCCAGCGGCAGTAGCAGGATCAGCGGCAGGTTGCGGGTCTTGATGAAGGCGCTGCCGAGCGATTCCAGGATGTGGGCGACCGGGAAGGCGGCGGCCAGCCCGGTGACGGCGCAGGCGGCGACCGTCACCAGCACCGGGTGGACGCGCAGCAGGAATCCGGCGACGACGACGGCGATGCCGAGCAGCGGCCACAGGTTGACGGCGTTGTGCATGTCCGGTTGTCTTCTATCGTTGAGTTGGCCGGAAGATATTACCTCAGCATCGAGGGCGACAGCACGTCTCGTTGCGGGCGTTCCGCTCAGCCGGCGCCGGCGTGGTTTTCATGCGCTGTGACCGCTCACCTGCACAAGCGCTCATGGGCGTCTTGCGCGTCCGCAGGACGCAACACGGGTCCGCTCGCTAAGCTGCGAACGGATTCCCACACGAGGTTTTGCCATGAAACCGCTGATGTCACTGACTGCGTCACGAACACAACCATGGGCCCGGCGCCTGCGCACCCTGCCGCTGCTGCTGACACTCGCGCTGGCCGGCTGCAACGGCGACGTCGGCGTCGGCATCGGTTTCGGCTGGCATTCCGGCCCGGACCACTGGCCGGATCACCCCGACTGGCCCAGCTGGCCGGACCGGCCGCAGGGCGCGACCGGGCTGTTCCCGATCGCCGGCGACATCTGCGGGGTGTGCAGCGTCTCGCGCGACGGCACCGGTTCGCAGGCGCGCTTCGACGGTCCGCAGGGCATTGCCGCCGATGGCGCCGGCAACCTGTACGTGGCCGAGCCAAGCAGCGCCACGATCCGCAAGATCACGCCGCAGGGTGCCGTCACCACGCTGGCGGGCACGGCCGGCGCGCCGGGCTATGCCGACGGCAGCGGCGGCGCGGCCCGCTTCAATGCGCCCAGCCGGCTCGAGACCGACGCCGACGGCAAGCTGTACGTCACCGACACCGGCAACTCTTCGATCCGCAGCATCACGCCGGCCGGCGCCGTCGTCACGCTGGCCGGCAACGGCAGCTGCGGCAGCAGCGACGGCAGCGGCGCCCAGGCCACGTTCTGCAACCCGAAGGGTATCGCGCTCGACCGCTGGGGCAATCTGTGGGTGGCCGACAGCGGCAACCACACGGTGCGCCGCATCGACCGCGACGGCCGGGTCAGCACGGTGGCCGGGGCACCGGGCGTGTGCGGCAGCGCCGATGGCGACGGCGGCAATGGCGGGGCACGCTTCTGCGATCCGCAGGACGTGGCGGTGGATTACTGGGGCAATGTGTATGTAGCTGACACCGGCAATTCGACGGTGCGCATGATCTCGCCCGAAGGCAGGGTGTCGACGCTGGCCGGCCTGCCGGGCCAGTGCGCCGCCAACGACGGCAGTCCGGGCGTCTCGCGCCTGTGCTCGCCGTCCGGCATCGACGTCGAGGGCAACGACCTGTACGTGGCCGACACCGGCAACGCGACCATCCGCCGCATCAACCTCGACAACGTGACCAGCACCATCGCCGGCGTGGCCGGGCAGAACGGCATCGTGCTGGGCGCCCTGCCCGGCGGCCTGGACCGGCCGATCGGGGTGACGCTGGCGCCGGACGGCTCGGTGGCGGTCACGACGCACAACGTGGTGTTGAAGCTGCTGGCGGCGAAATAAGTGGCCCGGGGGCTTTAACCAGGCATACGTCATTCCCGGCCTGGCCGGGAATGACGTTGTATGTCAGGGACGGACCGGGTTGGAAGCATCCGTGCCGACCACGGTATTCCACTGGCGCACGCGCCAGCTCGTCACCAGCCCCTGGGCCACGTACGGGTCGGCCCTGGCGAAACGTTCGGCCGCTTCCGGCGAATCGCCGCTGAACAGCAGGATCGCCTGGTCGGACGGATCGGCCAGGGCACCGGCGATCACGATCTCGCCGCGCTGCTGGGCATCCCAGGCCAGTTGCAGGTGTTCGTCGCGGAATTCGCCGCGGCGCGCCAGGTAGTCGGGTGCCAGTTCATAGATCAGCAGGTAGTGCATGTAGTCTCCTCGGGACGCTCGAAGTCGAGCAGGTCTTCATGGTAGCCGAATCCGGCTGCCTGCCGCAGACGGCGGCAAGTTCACATTATTGGCAATAATGTTGCTTTTAAGCCACTTTTCGACCTTTCCGGCTGCCTTCCTCCACCATTTGCGAACGAACGCACAGAATTATGCAAAATGCAGAGGTAGACTGAGAGCATGGACACAAGGAACAAAATCGCGGCGGGGATGGCTGGCTTTGCCAGCATGTTGTGGCTGGGCCTGACGGCTGCGGTCGCGGCCAACCAGCGCCGCCTGGTGTTCAATCCGACCGTCGAGCGCGAAGTCAAAAGCCCGCGCAGCAGCGGCCACCGTACCCGTCCCGTGGTGCTGCGCGCCAAGGACGGCACCCGCCTCTGCGGCTGGCTGATGACGCCGCAGGCGCCGGGCCAGCATCCGGCCGTGATCTATTTCGGCGGGCGTTCCGAAGAAGTGTCCTGGGTGGTGCGCGATGCGGGCAAGCTGTTTCCCGGCATGGCCGTGCTGGCCGTGAATTACCGCGGCTACGGCGAGTCGCACGGCGTGCCGGCCGAAATCCACATGATCGAAGATGGCTGCATGCTGTTCGACTGGATGGCCGGCCGTGTCCACGTCGACGCGCGCCGCATCGCCGTGGTCGGGCGCAGTCTCGGGTCCGGCGTGGCGGTACAGGTCGCCAAGGAGCGGCCCGCCCACTCGGTGGTCCTGATCACGCCCTACGATTCCATCCTCGCCATCGCCAAGCGCAAGTTCCGCGTGATGCCGATCGAGTACATGCTGCGCCACCGCTTCGAGTCGATCAAGTACGCGCCCTCGCTCAAGGCCCCGACTTACGTGCTGCGCGCCGCCAGCGATGACGTGGTGCCGCACTCGCACACCGACCAGCTGGTCGCCAAGCTCGCGCGCCTGTGCGGCGACGACGTGGTGCCCGACTCGGACCACATGAACATCCCCTATCTCGAAGCGACGCAATCCCGCGTCGCCGGCTTCCTCACCGCCCAGTTCGCGATGCCGGTCGCCGTGCCCTCGGTGGCCGATGCCATGCTGGCCGGCGCGGCCGCAGTCGCTCCCACAGCCGCCGGCACTTCCGCTACAGCCGCCGCGCCGCTCCTTCCTGCCGCTTCACGCCTCCCCATCCTGCCGCTCGCCGCCAAGTAAATACGCGACACCTGCAAGCACATTTCGGTGTGGTTTTCGGTGAGAAACTGCAAAAACTTGTCGCTATTTATATTTCCAGTAAATAAATTGCGAAGTAAAATCATATTTGCCACGAATAAACAGGCTGATGCATAGTTGACAAGCTCTGCAGTCATGGTCGGCATCTCCCCGCCCGACCAGCGCGTGAAGCGCTCCAGGCCTGACACAGTTCGCCGGCGCGCGTGCCATGCCGCACCGTCTCTGCTTGCCGGCCGCGATCGCCTCTGCCGCTGCCTTCCAGCACAGCCGTTGTGACAGGTACAATAGAGGATTCAGGAGTAATTGATGAGATTCAAGCCGAGATTCAAGCAACTCAGTATGGCGATTGCGGCGCTCTGCGTGTGCGCCAGCGCATCGGCCGACATGGCCGGTGCCAAGCTCGCGATCGTCTACGATGCCGGCGGCAAGTTCGACAAGTCGTTCAACCAGTCGGCAGCCGAAGGCGTGACCCGCTTCATGAAGGAAACCGGGGTCAAGGTGTTTGAAGCCCAGGCCAACTACGATACCCAGGCCGAGCAGGTGCTGCGCGCGCTCGCGCGCAAGAAGCTCAAGCTAATCGTCTCGATCGGTTTTTCCCAGTCCCAGCCGGTGCAGCGGATCGCCGCCGAATACCCGAACGTGCACTTCGTGATCGTCGACGGCATTGCCCAGGGCAAGAACGTCAATTCGATCCTGTTCAAGGAACAGGAAGGCTCCTACCTGGTCGGCGTCGCCGCCGCCATGGCCTCCAAGACCAAGACCATCAGCTTCGTCGGCGGCATGGACATCCCGCTGATCCGCGCCTTTGCCTGCGGCTATGCCCAGGGGGCGAAAGCGATCGTACCGAAGATCCAGATCATGCAGAACATGGTCGGTACCACCAGCGCGGCCTGGAACGACCCCGCCAAGGGTGGCGAACTGGCACGTGCGCAGTTCGACCGCGGTTCCGACGTCGTGTTCGCGGTGGCCGGCGGCTCCGGCATGGGCGCCCTGCAGATGGCCAAGGAAAAAGGCAAGCTGGCGATCGGGGTCGACTCGAACCAGAACTACCTGTACCCGGGCACCATGCTGAGCTCGATGGTGAAGCGCGTCGACAACGCCACCTATGACGCCCTGGTGAAGGCGAACAAGGACCAGTTCACCCCGGGCATCACCTACGAAGGCCTGAAGGAAGGCGGCGTCGACTGGGCACTGGACAAGTACAACCGCAGCGTCGTCACGCCCGAGATCGAAAAACGCGTCCTCGCAGCAAGGGAAGACATCGTCAGCGGCAAGATCAAGGTGGTGGACTACCGCGCCGCCGGCTCGTGTCCTCAGTAAGCAGCACCCTATTTATATAGTGACCAAGCGCGCCGCGCCGGAATCGACCGGCGCGGCGCGCTTTTAAATTGAATGCTTTCCAAAATTACCCTGTCTACCGAAAACGGAGCGCTATGCAGCCAGCCGTAGAATTCCGCAACATCAGCAAGGCCTTCGGGGCCGTGCAGGCGAACGCCGACGTCAGTTTCTCGATTGCCAAGGGCTCGATCCATGGCGTGATCGGCGAAAACGGCGCCGGCAAGTCGACCCTGATGAGCATCCTGTACGGCTACTACAATGCCGACAGCGGCCAGGTCCTGATCGACGGCCAGCCGCAGGACATCCGCACCAGCCATGAAGCCATCGCGCTCGGCATCGGCATGGTCCACCAGCACTTCATGCTGGTCGAGAACATGACGGTGCTCGACAACGTCATGCTCGGCAACGAAGGCGGCTTCAAGCTGGCCAGCCAGCGCGGCGAAGTCGAAGCGAAGCTGCGCGAGATCTGCGACCGCTACCGCCTGGAAGTCGACCCGCTGGCCACCGTGCACGACCTGTCGGTCGGCGCCCAGCAGCGCGTCGAGATCCTGAAGCAGATCTACCGCAGCGCCAACATCCTGATCCTGGACGAGCCCACCGCCGTCCTGACCGCCCAGGAAACCGCGTCGCTGTTCGAGATCCTGCGGCTGTTCAAGGAACAGGGCAAGACCATCATCCTGATCACCCACAAGCTGCAGGAGATCGTGGACATCACCGACGAGGTGACCGTGATGCGCGCCGGCCGCGTGGTCGGTGCGGTGCAGACGCGCCAGACTTCGAAGGAACAGCTGGCGAACATGATGGTTGGCCGTCCGCTGCAGAGCGAGCTGCCGCGCGCGCCCTACAACCCGGGCGCAGAGGTGCTGAAGGTCTCCGGCCTGCAACTCAAGGACGGCAACGGTGTCAGCCTGCTGTCCGACATCGACTTCACGCTGCGCGCGGGCGAAGTGGTGGCGATTGCCGGCGTGTCCGGCAACGGCCAGAGCGAACTGCTGGAAATCCTGTCCGGCATGCGCCTGCCGAGCGCCGGCAAAGTCGAATTCCTCGGCAAGGCCCTGCCCTTTGCCGGCCGCGCGAATGCCGACGGCATGCCGGCCGACTTCCGCACCCTCGGCATCGGCCACGTGCCGGAAGACCGCCTGCGCGATGGCGTGATCAAGGATTTCTCGGTCATGCACAACACCGTGTTCGGCTACCAGGACCATGTGAAAAACCGCTGGGGCCTGTTCGATTTCCGGCGCATCGCCCAGCGCTGTGCGCACCTGATGCAGGCCTTCGACGTACGTCCGAACAATCCGGACCTGCGTATCGGCCTGCTCTCGGGCGGCAACCAGCAGAAGGTCGTGATCGCGCGCGAAGTCGCGGCCAAGCCGAAGATGATGCTGATCGGCCAGCCGACCCGCGGCGTCGACATCGGCACCATCGAAAGCATCCACACCCAGCTGCTGCGCCTGCGCGACGAGGGCG
>Ga0308160_10001734_pt1 | contig 28944 bp, 52 predicted proteins | sample PhyFR1_FD_201036 | JGI IMG/M metagenome (GOLD analysis project Ga0308160, IMG submission 201036) | Phyllosphere microbial communities from UC Gill Tract Community Farm, Albany, California, United States - DLSLF.R1 | ecosystem: Host-associated > Plants > Phyllosphere > Unclassified | place: USA... | reverse complement strand
TCACTCCTCCCTCCTAACCGTCATGTGACCAGACTTCGCCGCTAACACGTCGTCGCTGCGTCCTCAGTCACCCTCTCTGAGAACCAGGCCAAGTTTGGCACGGACCGCATGCGCAAGAACGGCGTTGCCGAGGACAAGGGCCGCGTCCTCTGCTGCGACTACCGCGACATCCCCGCCGGCAAGACCTTCTCCAAGATTGTCACGCTCGAGATGGCCGAACACGTCGGCGTCCGCAAGTACGCGACCTTCCTCCAGCAGGTGTACGACCTCCTCGACGACGACGGCACCCTCGTCTTCCAGGTCGCCGGCATCCGCCCGCGCTGGCAGTTTGAGGACATCCTCTGGGGCATCTTTGTCAGTCACCCTGCTCGCTCCTTTCGGCGGTTCAGCGTGCATCGACTGACGTCCTCTGCCGGCGCCCTCACCTCTTCACAGATGAACAAGTACGTCTTCCCCGGCGCGGACGCTTCGATTCCGCTCAACTGGGTCCTCAAGGAGCTCGAGAAAGTCGGCTTCGAGGCCAAGCAGATCGACGTCCTCGGCGTCCACTACTCGGCCACCCTCTACCGGTGGTACCAAGTCAGGCCCTCTCATCTCGCTTCTCCTGTTGCGTGCTCCAAGCTGATCTCAGTTTCGTTCCGCTCGCTCTTCAGAACTGGCTCTCGAACGAGGAGAAGGTCCTCGCCAAATACGGCTCGCGCTGGTTCCGCATCTGGTCGTTCTTCCTCGCGTCGGCGACCATCGTCTCGCGCCAGGGCGGCGCCTCGGTCTTCCAGCTCACTCTCCACAAGAACACCAACGGCTTCGACCGCGCCCAGGGCATCGCCAGCCACGTCGGCACCCGTTACACCGACAACAAGGAGTGGAAGTGCGTCCTCGCTTGCCATCGTCTGCACCGAGCCCCTCTCTGGGTTCCGAGCTGACAATCTCATCTTCGCGCCCTTCGCAGGCTCATCGAGTGAATTCGCTGCTTTGAGAACGACGTGTAGACAGGGACCGGTCATGCGCGGCCGGTCGCCGATAGAAGGGAGAAAAACGTGCCAGCGGGCCTCGGGATGCCTCTATATGACGCCTCGCTGTGCTCCTCTTCGGACGACTGGGAGCAGAGATGATTAGAATACAACGCAGAAGAGCGGTACAGTGTCGGCGCAGCAGAAGGACGAGATGGGACGAAAGGGGGGCAGGCGGGGATAGCAAAGCGGCGTTGCTAATGCAGCCGGCGGAGGCCCTCGAGGAGGTTGCAGAGGTCGCCGTAGGCAGACTCAATCTTCTCCCACTTGCTCGCGCCCTCCAAGATCTCGAAAATGAGATCCTCGTCCTTGATGTCGAGGAATTGCTCGACAAAGTCGCCGTCGATGAAGCCGGCGCTCGGGCGCGAGCCGACGTCGGACCGGTACGCACGCCAGTCGGCATGCTCAACGCCGCCAAAGCCATGGACGACGCGGGCCATGTTGCGCTGCAGGTCAAAGAGCGTGTGCGATGTCTCGGGGCCGAGGAGGTCGGCGAGAACCGAGACCCTGCCGGACGAGGCAGCAAACACGAGGTTGGCCGACGCGTGCGAGTCCAGCTGCTGCTGCTGCTGGGGTCGGAGGGAGCCTAGAGAGCGAAAGGAAACTAGTCAGTTGGGGCTAACCAAGTGAGCGCGGGATGTCGAACGAGACGGACCCTTGCGGAACTGATTGACGATGTCGCCGAGATGGATCGCGCCGCCAGTCTCGAGCTGTCCATCGGCCAGCTTGAACGTTGAGAGGTTGCTTCCGACCTGTGAATGCCGCGCACACGATCAGCGCAGTCTGAGATGAAGAGATGTGATTAGAAAGAACGCACATCTGCGCCAACAAAGTGGGTGTCGCTGATAGCTCCAATAGACGTGAGCCAAAGTGGTTTCAAGTCCTGACAAAGGTGGAGCCAATTGTCAGCCGCGAAAGTGACATCTCGATGTAGCGATCACCCACCTTGGCGACCGTCAGTAGATCCGCGTCGAGATTCGGCTCGATGAGCGAAAGCGAGCTCATGGCGTCGCCGACGAGCAACTGCGACTCGTTGACTGGTGCGAGGCTGGCCGGGAGGTAGGCCGATGCCCACTGCGAGCGTCGGAGGATCCGCGGGGTCGGGCCGACCGAGTCGTACGCCGGATTGAGTGTGAAGAGGACGACCTACCGCGACCCGCCGGAAGCAGGAAACTGTCAGCATCGTCGAGGATGGTAGTCTGGGTTCATGGACGTACCCTTGAGTTGATGGTGGCGGCGAAACCGTCTTGTGCGACCTGGGAGAAGGCATAGACCATGCCGGCGACGTCGATGGCGCGCGACATGTAGAGCTTTCCGTCGGCGCCGACGTTGAACAGCAAGATCCGTCCTCGCTGGACCTCAGAGCGATCCAGCTCCATCATCGCTGTACCGAGGAGGAATACGGAGAGCGACTCGCCCCCGCCTTTGCTCCGCAGGTGGACGAGCTCGAGCGCCGTCGCCCGCTCGCCAGCCTCGAGCTCGTGCGTGAAGACGGGCCGGAAGTCATCGTCGAGGAGCTTGAAGCTCGATGAAACAACCTCCTCCTCGCGGAAGCGGTCGATCTCGCTCTTGATGAAGGCGACGCCGTACGAACGGAGTCCCGGGTGGAAGGCGATTCGATAGGGCGAGTCAGCGCCGAAGGTAAGCTGTTAAGCGGTGCCGGAGGATTTACGAGGTCAGCGAGAGCGTGTGGGACGAAAAGGAACGCAGAAAGACGGGCGCACTGTCTGAATTTGCGTCTTCTTGGTGTTGTCGAGCCGCCCGAGGATGAGGCTCTGTGGGGTTACGAGCAACAGCGATGGGCTCGGCCCGCCGAGGTCGACCGTGCAGGCCGAGCTTACGTCTTTGACGCTGACGTACTGGAAGCCAACCCGGCCGCGAGCCTCGAGTTGCAGGACGGCAGGGCGGTCGCAGCTTGCGATGACAGAGCCGCCTGCAGAGAGCGCCAGCTGGACCTCGGTCGACCCGAGGTTGAGCTTGCGGACGTCGCTGCCTTCGAGTGGAGCGCCCTCAGCGGACAGCAGACTGACGACAACGGTGCCGTCGCCCAGCCCGGCAAAGAGAGCTGGAGGCTGCTCAGACTTGGCGTTCGCGGCGAGGAGGAGGGACCGCGCCAGAGCCGGCGTCGGAGGCAGGGCCGAGATGGTGTCGAGCGTGTCGCCGATCAGAGTGATCACGAGCAAGGAGAGATCCCACAAGGCGACCGCAGCCTTGCCTGCCGAGATGGTCAGGGCGCTGATCTCACAGGCCAGCTGCCGAGAGCTGTAGATAGGAGGCTGGTTCAGTTTTCAAGCCGGCATCGACCCAGAAACGCCGCACGTACCTGATGACAGAAAACCCAGCCGACGAGGCACGCAGCAGCACGAGGCGACCGCCGTCGAGGCCAAGCAAGACGAGACCTTCCTGCGACGTCGCCGCAACACCGATCTCCTCCCGAGGTCCGCCCGGCTTCCACTCGGCCCGACTGCCCGATGACGGGTCGACGAGCAGGACAGCTTCTCTGGTAACCTGGACGAGAGCCGAGCCCAGCGAGCCGATGTGGAGCGACGGCCGCGTCTGGTCGAGACCGGTGTCGGCCGACGAAGGGTAGAGGGCCACTGTCGGGACGGAGGCGGTGTCGGCCATCGGGTCGTCCGAGGACGAAAGCAGGAGGAGATGCGATGCCGAGTTTGTGCTGGCGACGAGTAGCACCTCGCCGCCGGTCATCGGATGGCTACCTGGCGATGGCATCGACCAGACACGCTCGACGCCCGAGACGCCCTCGATCTCGAGCTCCTGTTCCCAACCGGCGCCGTCCCGGACGACGCGCAGGCTACCGGCGCCATTGCCGCCAGAGCACGTAACGACCTCGCCCTCGCCTTCGGCCGACACGCAGAAGTCGAGGACGGGGGCGAGGTTGTCGAACGATGCCGACGGTGGGGCGAGGTAAGAGCCGACATAGGGGATCGGCGAGGGTAGAATCGAGACGACAACCGAGTTGGCAAAGTGCGAGCCGACAAAAACGTGCGACGACGTCAAGTAGGTCAGACACTTGGCCGGCGACGTCTGCAATCAGATGCAAGTCGCGAGGTCGGCATCAGCCCGCGGCATGAAGAATGCCAGAGTCAAAGAGCGACGACGTACGGTTCCAAGGACGACGACGTCGATCGATTCAATGCGTGTCGACCGGCCGCGCTTCAGTACGGCAAGCTGAAGTTGACCGTAAGAGTCGCCTAGGAGGACGCGCGCCCCCGACCGGTCCGAGTCTACGACGTCCCAAGCCGTCACCTCGGCGAAGGCCATCTTGCCGACGACGGCCCCGGCCCGGCCGGCCGAGCCGCTGCTGCTCGCCTCCGGCTCATCATCCTCCTCATCAAGCCGAGGGATCTTGCTCGCCCCATCCCGCCCGATGAAGCTCGATGACGCCGTACTGCTGGCGGCGCTGCTGCGCCGACGCTTGCCGCTGCCGGTCGAGGCAAGGTCCGAAGGTCCGCCGCTCGCCCCGCTGCCAGGGTTCGCGCGGCTCTTACCCCTGCTGGAAGTTCCTCGTGCGGTGGACTGGCGCGATGCGAGGTCGTAGACCGTCAAGGTCTTCTCGCCAACGACGAGTATTGCGCCGCTGCCTCCTGCTTCGGCAGGCGGGATCGGCACGAGAAGCCCGGCCGACTCATCAGGAATGTGAAGCGCGAGCAAATCCGTCTCCTCCGACAGAGGCACGAGGTCCTTGGCGGCGAGATCGAGCTCGCGCACGCGCAGGTGCGGGTCGCGCGTCGGTGTGAGCGTGAGGAAGGCGAGCGCTGGATTCGACCGGCCGTCGGGCGAGTCGGTAGCAGGCGAGGGCGCAAAGACAACGGCGAGCAGGTTGAGATCGCGTAGCCTGGATTGATGGGCGCAGAGAATCAGCCCTATAACGCTGCAGATGACAAAGCCGACGGCGGAGGCGAAGCAACGCACTGCACGTCGAACTTGCTCTTGACGAGCCCGTGCTGGACGGCCGCCTTGCCGCGCCGCGGCCGAGCCTTGCCCTCAGGGGCAGACACCTCCGCTTCGGGCTCGGCCAGGACGACGACACTGAGCGAGCCGCACCAGATGCCGGCGGCGACCGTCCCGCTCGGCCGGTCGACGACAAGCCCCTGCCAGAACTCGTTCTCGCGCGCGCCAGTCGGCCGCGTGAGCTCGACGCGCTCGGCGACGACGAGCGTGCCGGACTCGGCCGACCATCGGCAGACGAGCAGCAGCGGCTTGGGCGGCGCGTCGAGCAGCACAACTAGGTATGCTAGGGAAGAGCCGGCCTCCTGCTGACCGCTCTCGACGTCGACTTCGATGTCGGCGCCTGTCGCTCGGATACCCAATGGCGGTGGCGGCGACCAGACCTCGGCGCCGATGACCCGGCCCCAGAGTTCGATAGGCTTACAGGCCTCGACCGGGCCCGAGGGAAGAAGGTCAAAGAGCGCGATCGAGCTCGGTCGGACGACGGCGAGCGAGTCGTGTGTTGACGAGGTGAAGTGGCCACGGACCGAGTGCGAGACGGTCGTCGGCGGGTGGGCCTGGCTCGAGGTGGAGGGGAGAGGGGGGGGGGGAGGGCGGCAGAGCTGTCAGTGAGGATCGGCCGGGTCTGCGACGACGGAGGCTTCGCGCACCGTGACGAGGTACTCCATGGTGTCAGGGAGCAGCCAGGTCCGTTTGATCGGACTGAAGCTGTTATCCGAATGGGACGACGGCGGAGGAGATGGTGGAGGACGGAGAGTCAGCGCCGGCCTTCGAGCGGCCCAAGGGGAGCAGACGCCGCGCAATCCCCGTAGGCCATCGTCCTTGCCCATATAAATGGCCCCTCAGCTGACAGACTTTTGACGGCTATCTTCAACGTCCTTTCTCTGCAACGCTCCCTCTGCCAGCCTTTCCAGGTGCGCTGCCGTCTTTGCGGGACGAAGGCATGGCGACAGCTTGCCCAGGCTGACCTGCTGCTCGATCTCCTGCCTGCCTGCGCGCGCGACACCGACCTCCTCCTGGCTCTGGCTGCAACCCAGCACCGACCAGCACCGAACCCCGAACCCATCCAAACCCTCGATAAGCCATCACCATGTGCATGCGGACGACCTGCGACTCGTGCGGACTCGCCTCGTGGCGTGGTTGCGGTGCGTCTCGTTGGCCTCCGAGCCGCCTGCTTGCTCGTCCGCAGCTGACCCCTCCTCGAATGCCTCGATTCCCCACTCCGCCCAACGCTGCCTCCCTCCTCGCTCGACTCGTCCCTCCGGCAGGCAAGCACATCGACTCGGCCCTCGCCGGCGTTCCCGAGCAGGAGCGCTGCTCGGGCTGGCAGGAGGGCAAGTGCGCCGGCCCGCGGGCTGGTGGTGGTGCGGCGTCGGGCGAGGACGCGAGCGCGGCCTGAGGTGCATGGGTGCAGCGAGACGAAGGGGCGGTTGCCTGGCTTGAGGGCCAACACGACGACGGCGACGACTGGGATGAGCATGCGACGATGCTTGCTAGCTTGCGTACCGGCCCTTGCCCACCGTAACGCCACGCACCTTCCCACCGAGAACCGAGCAGAGGCATCGTGCGAGCCCGTTGACCTCGGCCGGGCCCTTCTGTACCCCGGCCGGTCTCTCGTGCGCCGAGAGAGCGGCGACCCTTCATACCCTTTGCCGCCTCCCTTCCGACCCCACCTCCGCCTCCTCAGCAAACCTCGTCTGTACAAGACTCGCAAATCTCTGTCAGCGAGAGTCTCGCTTCAGAGCTCCCTCCTCGTTCCCTCCGACGAGTCCTGCCCGCCTTCGCTCCTCCCCCGCGCCCGTCGAGCCGTAGCCGACGACCCCGCTCGCCCCCGGCCCCGCCCCCCGGGACCGCGGAAACCCACGACTGCTGCCACGGCGTCTCTCCTGCCTTGTCCCAGAGTCAAAGGGTCGCTCTGATCAGCAGGACGCAGTTCGAGCCCGTCGACCGCCGACATCGAGCTTTTGCGAGCTTCCGCCCCTTCGCCACACATACCCTCGCCGTCTGGCTCCTAGGCAGCGGGCGAGCTCAATCTCGAACCCCCCCGACCGGAAGCTCGACCTCCAGATGGATCAGGCCGCCTTCACCCGTCTCCCTTCCCAGCACGGGCTGGCTCAGCGGCCGAGTCCTGCTCCATACCCACACGCTGGCCCGTCGCACTACCAACTCGCAGATCAGGCCACGCAGCCGGCGGCGCACTCCGTCGAACAGGCACCCGCGCCGCCGCCGGCAGCAGCAGCAGCCTCTTCATCCGCAGCGAGCCTCGCACCGGGCACTCGGCCTGCCCGCTCGCGCCGCCAGCGGCCATGCGACTCGTGTCGGACGGCCAAACGGCGCTGCTTCAAGGACGACCACCGGCCGTGTGTTGCCTGCCAGGCGATGGGCGCGGCCTGCACGTTTCTCGAGCCGCCGCACAAGCGCTCGCGACTGGCGGCGGGTGGCGACGGTGCCGGGAGCGCGAGCGAGAGCGCCGTTGGCGAGAAGGGCGGTAGGAAGTCGAGCGGCGGCGCTGGCAAAAGTAGAAAGCGGCCTGCGCCGGAAGATGGAGCCGGAGAGGACGAGGACGAGGATGATGACGATGAGGACGACGGCCACCGCTCCGCCGGCAGTGCCGGCCCTGGACCGCGGACGCAGCGGATGGCGCTCGAGCAGGTCCTCAACGCCGACCTGGTCGCCAGCAGCGGCGGCAGCGGCAAAAGTGCTGCCCAGCTCGGTAGCGGTAGCCGTTCGCGGTTGGCCAGCGTCGGACCTCAGCAGGGCTCGGCCAGCATGCCGTCTGAGGACGCCGCGAACGATCCGAGAGTCATGGTGCGTCTGCTCTCATCCATTTCTGATAGTAAACCCTCGTCCGTGAGCTGACATGGGAGGATTGCCAACTTCGTCTAGATGCCGACCTACCCGGCCGCATCCTACACGCAGGGCCCGCTCGCACGGATCCTCAATCGGGCCCGCGTCGGCGGATCGGACTACGACGAGTCGGAGCGCAGCACTTCCCATCAGGAGAGCTCACTCAGGCAGGGCCAGTCTGTACGTCTTTTCTGCTGACGGTCTCCCGTCTCCAGGACTTGCGCTGACAGTCCTCTTGCCTAATCGCAAATCCTTAGCCGCCGGCCGAGGAGTCGGATCTGTCGCACCCCGGCCTCGATCATTCTCGCCTGGCCGCGTCCGAGCCCCACTTCTCGGCCGCCTCGGCTGCCGAGGACCCGTCCCTCAACTTTGTGACGTCGCGTGTGCGCGAGGTGGCCAGTACCCAGGGTGCCGGTGCCGGCAACAACAAGATCTTCTTCGTTTCGGCCCCGAGCCTGATCTATCCTAAGCGAGGGCCCGGAGCGGCGCCCGACCCGAGCGGGGGCATCGCGCCGCTCATCCGCTCGCTCGAGCTGCTCGGCAAGGAGCACCCCGAGATCCTACTCGAGACGTGCGTCGCCCGTTGTGTTCAATCGTCAAGGAATCCAGACTGACCCATTTCGACCCGTCGCTCTGCCAGGTTTGTCAATGTCACGCTGCCAGCGATCCCTCTCCTGAACCTCAACCGCTTCTACCACTACCTGCGGTCGTACCCGCTCTCGGAGGCGCTCTACCCCTCGCGTATCCTGACCGGCATCCTCGCCCACACAATCATGTACAACCCGGAGCTGCGCGCCAAGCAGACCGAGGTCTGGGTCGAGGTCTACGAGACGCTCACACACGAGTGCGTCCAAAGTTTCGAGGATCGCCTCCGGGCACGTTAGCGCACGCTGACAGAGTGCGTTCCTCGCCGCCAACTCGGCAGATTCCTCCAGCCGCGACTGCAGACGATCCAGCTGACGCTGCTCGACCTCATCTCGCGGCCGGACAAGAACCCGGGCGGCAACTCGATTGCTCTGGCCCGAGTACGTCCCTTCTCACGCCTCCTGCGAGCAGTCTTCGCCGAAGCTGATGTTTCGCACTCTGCGTATGACCAGGCCGTCGGCGCCGCTCAGCTGCTTGGGCTTCATCTCGACTGCAGCACCTGGCAGCTTCCGCGGTGGGAGAAGAACCTCCGCAAGCGGCTCTTCTGGTTGCTCTTTGTGATGGACAAGTGGTCGTCGCTGTATCAGGGCCGGCCTCCGCATATCCACTCTTCGCAGTGTTCGTAATACGTGCTCTGTTGTGCGCCGCACGCACCTTTGCTGATGAACTCAACGGCCGGACTGCGCGCAGACAATGTGCCTTTCCTAACGCTCGACGACTTTGACTCGCCGCACGGACCCTCAACGCCGGCCGCGACGGCCTCGCCTTCGCATGCATTCTCGCCGGCGTCGTCCCAGCACAACGGATCAACCATGACGCAAGCGACGATCGACTCGGCCCATTCGTTCATCGCGCTTACCAAGCTGTCGGCCATCGTCGAGGAGCTTACCGAGGAGTTTTTCTCGGTTAAGGCGCAGAACCTCGGCGCGACGTCGGCCCGCATCCGGGCCAGCAGGGCCGGCCGGCAGCAGAAGCTGCGCGTCATTGAGAGCTTCGGCGCCGACCTCGACAAGTTTCAGAACGAGCTGCCCGGCCGCCTCCGGCTCGACTACCAGTACCCGCCAGGCGAGAGCCCCGCAACCGGCATCAGTGCGTCTCAGCTTACCTATTCGGCCACGCAGACGCGACGACTGCTGACGCTTGTCTCACTCGGCTCGTAGAGTCGATGCAATTATCGTACCTCGGCCTCACGATCGCGCTCGGGCGGCTGACGGGCGACCTCTTCGACGTTCTCGACGTTCTGGACGAGGAGGGGAATTTTGAGGCGCCTCTGTCGACCGGCCTCGATCTGACGGACCAGGTCGTCCAGTTCGTCGAGCGGCTGACGCCGACGGACCTTACGGCCGTCTTTTGGATCTCGTTTACGCCATATCAGTGAGCACCGACCGGACGACGTGCCCGACCGTTGCGACACTGACGACGTCTCGTGCCCCCGCTTGCGCAGTCTGAGCAACGCCATGTCGCTCCTCATCCGCTGCTTGCTCGCCTGTCGCCGGATCGGCCACACGCCTCTGCTCGTCAAGTCAATCGGCCTCCTAAGGCGCTTCATTGTTGTCCTCAAGGAGCACCATCGGCCGCCATTCTGCTGGGATCTGGCCGAGCGGGCGCTGGCCAAGCTACTCTCGCTCATGCCCTCCGTCTCTCGTGAGTGCCCTTTCCTTAGCTCCTTGCCCACCCCGGACAGAGCTGCTGACGAACATCCTGTCCCCAAAGGTCTCTGCCCCGAAGTCGGCCAAATCTGGGCCGAGCATTCGGACGAAATTTGGGCGCAGATGCGTGCCTCGCCGACGGCCGAGGTTCTCGTCTCGTCGATCCCGAACGGAGGCCATCATGGACCCCCGCCGGCCGCCCCTCCCATGCCTGCACAGCCAAGCGATCAGAACGGCGCCTTCATCCCGCCGCCGCCGCCGCAGAACCACTCGCTGTCGATGCGGCCGCCGTCGCACCCGGCCAACTACAGCGACTTGCCTGGCCGGAAGCCGCCGCAGGTCGGCCTCAACGGCTCGGTACCCTCGCACGGTCAGCGGCAGCCCATCTTCGAGAAGCCCGAGGACGTCGAGCAGTACTTCAGTACGTCAACGAGCGCTCGCCGTTGGCTTGTACCGTTGCTTACTGACGGGTTGTGTCCTCCTCTCGCGCGCAACCGCCTGCCAGGCTCGATACTCAACAATCCGGTCACCTACCAGGCTGTGCACGGCGTCCAGAGCGCGGCCGGTTTTCCGCACAACGCTGGTCACCCGGCCATCTCGCGCTTCGCGTCGGCCGGCCACCTTGGCGTGCCGAACGATCGGGCCTTCCCGTCGACCGACGAGCTCTCGTTTGAGACGCCGTTCGAGATCGCGGTCGGGGATGAAGACGTCTGGTCCTCAATGGGTGATCCTTTGGGATTTCAGTGGATGGGCGACCTCGGCGGCCAGGTCTGAAGCGCTCCTGCTGCCCCTCTGCCTGCGCGCCTGCTGTCGCCTGTTCCATATCCGTCTGGCTTTTATAAACGTGCCTTTGTACCATCTCCTTTTGTGCCGCGATCTGAATCTGGTCCTTCCTGCGACGTCAGCCAGCCATGGATCTATTTCTCGTCCCCCGCTGCGGCAGCCCGTGACGCCTGTTCGGCTGCTCCGGCGGAAACGAACGCCCCTTTGTCACCCTCGCGTCGCCGCCGGTTCGTCGGAGGGAGCAGAGAGGGCCTCGGCCCTGCCACCGCTCTCCTTCCCCCTTCACCTCCAAAGCACCTGCTCCCGCCCTTGATGGATGGACAGGAGCAGCGGCCCCTCCCGAGCACCTTCCTCTCACCTTCACTCCCGCCCTTGACCCCCCTAGACGCATGCAGCTCTTCCTCCCTCACTCGGCTTTCCTCGGCGCGGTCGCCTACCTCGGACCATCAGCCGTCGCCGCTCAGTTGACGCCCTCGCCGGCGTACACACCGCCGGCAGCGACCTCGGGCGACGCGTCGTCCGCTCTCTCCGCCAGCGAGCAGTGGTCCAACTTGCTCGGTAACACGCTCTACTTCTACGACGAGCAGCGCTCGGGCCGACTGCCGGCGTCGAATCGCGTCCCCTGGCGGAACGACAGCTGCCTCGACGATGGCTCCGACGTCGGCCTCGACCTTTCAGGCGGCTGGTACGACGCCGGAGACTGGATCAAAGCCACCTTTCCGCTGTCGCTGGTCATTTCCTCGATATCGTGGGCCGGCATCGACTTTGGCGCTGCGTTTGAGCAGTCGAAGCAGACGGCCTATCTTGACAGCACCCGTGCGTTAAGCCAGCTCGTCCAACCGAGCCGAACCGGCCAATGCCTCCCTCCTCCTGCACTGATCGATCAGCCTCTTTCTTTCGCCCTCTCAAGTACGCTGGGGCCTCGACTGGCTGATCAAGGCGCACCCGGAGCCGTCCGTCCTCTACGTCCAGGTCGGTAACTCGACGCTCGACAACAAGTAGGCTCGCCCGCGCCAATTTACAACCTCCCCGCGCGCCTTGTCTGCTGACGACCGACCTTCGACCTCCAGTTACTGGGGCGGCGACCGCAACGTCCCAGGACCGCGGCCTTCGTACAAGATTGACGTCGACAGCCCGGGCACCGACGCCGCCGCATCGGCTGCGGCCTCGTTTGCCTCGGCCGCCCTCCTCTACTCGTCTGTCCCCTTCGATCAGCAGCGTCATCGGTGCTGCGCGTTCCCCGGTCACTCGGTGTAGGCGCTGACTCCTGCTCCCGGTCTGAACCGACAGCGGCCAGACGCTCGACACCTCAGACGGCAACAACTCTATCTCGCTCGCAAACGCGAGCTACTCGGCCACGCTGCTGGGTCACGCCACCCAGCTCTACGACTTTGCCAACACTAGCACCAAGCAAGTCTACCAGACTGACGTCCCCGCCGTCGCCGACGCCTACGCTAGCAGCCGCTTTGCCGACAGCCTGGTATGGGCGGGACTCTGGGTAAGTCGCGTCCTGATTAGCGCTTGTAGCTTTTGAGCCATGGCTAAGCCTTGGTTCCCCGTTCCACACCGCAGCTCGCTGTCGCTACCAACTCGTCGAGCTACTTTACCGACGCCTCTAACTACTACGCCAGCTACAAGCTTTCCGGCACGAGCGTCGTCTTCAACTGGGACAGCAAGATTCCGGCCCTGCCCGTCCTCGCCTACCAGATCGCCCAGAACCGACCTTGGCTAGTGACGGATGGTGCTTCGGGTGCCTCCTTTTGGCAGTCCGAGGCAGAGAAGGTGCTCGACTCGGTCGCGTCGCACGGACAGCTCCCCGGCGGGCTGCTCTGGGTGCGTTCTCTCTATATCCCTTACCCGGCGTACGAGCTAGGCTGACTGTGGTGCTCTCGCTCCACCCTTCGGCAGTTTGATGGCGACTCGGACAGCGCGTCGCTTAACCCGGCACTCAATGCTGCGCAGCTTCTGTTCCGCTACTCGCCCATGGCGACGACTTCGGCTCGAAAGAGCCAATACCAGGTCCGTCTCAGGCCACGGGCTCCGGGCACTCTCCCCTGACTAAAGCACTTGTCGCCCCGACCCTCAGGCTGTCGCTCAGAAGCAGCTCGATTACGCGCTCGGCAACAACCCGATGAAGGCGGCCTACGTCATAGGACAGTGCGTCTTCTCCTTTCCCTCGTCCTCTCGGTCGTCCGCGCGCTAACGACCCGACCGCCCGCAGGAGCTCCAACTCGCCAAGGAACCCGCACAGCGCGATGGCCTCGGGCGGCGACAACATCTCCGCTATCGACACGGATCCGGTCGACTCGGCCTACGTCTTGTATGGCGCCGTCGTCGGTGGCCGTGAGTCTGGTGGGATGGACGAGAAAGGTGGCCGAACGCTGACGTTCATTGCGACTGTACGCGCGAACGCCCCAGCCGACAAGGGAGAGCGCTTTTTTGACATAAGAAGCGATTGGCCGCAGACCGAGGTGAGCTTTGTCGCACTGATCGGGCGCTCTGATGCTTCTACGGCGCTTGTCTGACGCACTCGACTTTTACAAAGGTTGCTCTCGACTACAACTCGCCGCTTGTGACCCTGGCGGCATACTCGATCCTCAACTCGCCCTCGACCGAGCCCTACTACGCGACGCTCTCTGCCGGAGCCTATTCGGCCCCCTCTGGCCAGCCCTGCGACGCCGTCTTCCCCTGCAGCGGCAAGAAGCGGCTTCGGTCGGCCTACATCATCGCGATCGCCTTTTCACTCTTTGCCCTCGTCCTTGCGTTTGCCCTCTTCGGGGCCTGGCGGTGGCTCGGCTGGTTCCGCAAGAACAAATAGACTTCCCACTCTGACGATTGTTAAAATCTAGACAGCACGATTGTATATCATTCGCACCTCAAGGTACGAGTCTCGGGCAGTTCGACAGCTACAGCACTGCCGTCGGCGCGCTACCTGACGGGGGTAAGCCGCGCCGCGGCCCGAGGGAGGCCAAGCTGCGCGAAGGCTGCGCGCCGACCTGCCACCCTCGCAAGCCGAGCACGACGAAACGAGGCAGGACGAGCCCGATCCTCCTGATCGACCCTGATCAAGCTCGCCAGAGGCGGTGCCGAGCAGCTGACCCCTGCATGACGCCGTCGTGACCGACCGGTGCGCCAGGAGGTTGGCAACGCGCCCGCACCGCCGCGCGCCCACTGCCGTCGGAGCCGCCAACTGGCTGCCTCTTGGCGGTCGCCAGCCCCACCGCCAGCCCCTCCGAGATGCGTTGAAAGGGCAGGGGCACTGCCCGACAGCTCCTGTCTAGCTGACAACCACCTTCTTCATCGCCAGCCATGCTGCCTCCCGCTCCAGCGCTCACTTCCGCGCTCCTGCTCGTCTCGTCGGGCAGCGCTGCCGCCATCTCGCTCCCCCCGCGGACGCCCAACGCGGCAGCCAGCGGGTTCTGGTCGGCCGAGCACCTGGCCAAGCACGACTGGAACCGATGGCAATCTGAGCGAATCGAGGCTCGATACGGCCGCCGTCGTGTCGCTAAGCGGGACGCGGGCACAAAGTGAGTCGAATCGTCAGACGCATGGGCAGGATCGGCTCGGGCTGCCCGCGGTCTCAGGTGGCTGCTCCTCCGTCGACTGACCTAGCGCTATGTTTTGCCCCCCTTGCAGCCTGACATTCGACTTCTTCAACTCCCCGGGCTATTCAGTCCGCTGCACCGTCGGCACCCCGCCCCAGGAGCTCTTCCTCCAGCTTGACACCGGCCGCGCCGACACGTCCGTCCCCAGCTCGAGGCAAGCGTCTGACCGTCACCCAAAGGTGCTGACCATCTTTTCTCGACTATACCTCGCCCAGCTGGATCGCCGCCAACAGCGATGTCAGCAGCCGCCTGAATGACGGTAGACCAGGGGGCATCAGGTTCTTCAATGCGGCAGCGAGTAGCAGCTATCAAAAGTGCGTCGCCCTCGCTCACTTGCTCTCGAGTGCCCCGCCTCTAGAAATGATGCTGACACCTCACTCTCCGAAGCCTGACCCGCGACGTCGACATTGACTACCAGCCTGATCGCTACCGGGAGGATGTTGAGCTCGACGGCTACCTCGCATCCGACTCGATCACCATCGCTGGTGTTAGGAGCAATAACCAGACTTTTGGCCTCATGACGGACGTGACCGAGCTCGAGACGCTGCCGACGACTAACGCTGGTGTCCTCGGGATGGGCTTCGGCGTTGGTGAGGATACCGGTTCGGTCGCCTGGTGGGAGGCGGCGCGGGCCGACTGGTCATCCGCGACATTCGGAGTCCGGCTCCAGCAGATTGTCATCGCCAACGAGACGACCGTCGGGAACTGGCCTCGGCAGGCCATCCAAGGCGGCGGGCATCTCGACCTGTACGTCCTGGTCCGCCCTTCTACCAGCGCGCGTGCTCGGCTTGACATCTTTCCGGTCGCGCAGTGGTGTGCTCAACACGTCGGCCTACACTGGCGAGCTCACGTACAGCAACGTGACGAGCCGGGAGCTCTGGCAGATTCCTGTCGATGGGCTGGTGGTTAACGGTCGTCAGATCACGATCGAGTCCAACAACCGGAACGCCGCCCTCCGGAAGCCGCAGGCCGTGATCGACACGAGCTCTCCATACACCTACGTGCCGCGCCGGGTTGCCAACGCCGTCTACGATGCCATCCGCGACCCAAACACCGCTCAGAGCGCCGACGGCCAGTACACCGTCACCGACGGCCGCCCTGCCGAGGTCTGTCCGTATGCCTGAAGCTTTCCCTGCGAGCAGGACTGACGCTGCTCGTTCATCACCTCGCGTATCGCAGCTCGTCCTCACCGTCGGCGGTGTCAACTACACAATGACGACGCAGGAGTTTTGCACGGAGCCGCGCCCTGACTCCAACGCCGCTTGCTTTGGCGAGATCCAGGGCGCCGACCTCGATGGCGATGATGACGACGACGACGAAGCCTCGATGGTGAGTGTCCCTTTAGAGCCCATCGATCGCTTTGCGATCACTGACCGACCTGCACATTCCTCTTCTCGCGAAGTGGATTCTCGGCTACGGGTTCCTGTCGACCGTATACACTGTCTTCACGATTGAGCCACTCACGCCCGGCGGCGGCATGGCCCCGAGAGTCGGCTTCGCGACTCTCGCCGACAACCGCCTCGCCGAGGTGCTGTTCAACGGATCGTTCGCCGGTGGCGAGAGCACGCAGGCGGACGCCGGCGCCGGCGTGGGCTCGCAGACCGGAGCTAGAGGTGCCAGCAGCACGCCCGGTAGTGCGGCCGTCGCCGAGGCTGCTGCCGGCCGCTCGCTTCGCCTCGCGGTCGGCGCGGCGGCCACTCTTGTCGGAGTCGCCCTTTTCTGATCGAGTCACATTCTGTAGCATATGCGCCTTGCTCGCCCCATCCCTCGTTCCTCCAGCTTGTAGCCATGACGAGCTTTCTCGCGTCCGAAGTGCCGCGTCCGCCAAGCTAGTCGGCTCTAGAGTTTGAAGCGTGGACAGACATTCTGGCGAGTCTCATCTGCATCGGCTACTCGCTTCTGCCTCAAGAATCTCACACGGCAATCCGCGCGCGGTCGAGCAGGTCGCGATAGCTCTCCATCAGGTTGTCAAACGTCGCGGCCAACTTCTCGATCCGCTCCTCGGGGTCAATCTGCTGAAGCTGCTCCTGAAAAAGACACCAGCCAACGGACTTGGTCTGTCAGTGCGAGAAGCGAGATGCGATCGCGAGGGTCGCAGTGATGGACGCACGTAGTTAAAGCGATACAGCCGCTCCTTCACGAACAGCCGGAAGGCCCTGCCCTCGGCCTCGGTCGGCGTCGAACCGTCTGACCGCTCGACGTTCTCAAGGTAGTGGAGGAGAAGCATCTCGTACAGCCGGGAAAATTGCCGCTGGAGTCGTGCGAGTTGGAGGAAACAATTGTCAGCCAACACAATTACGTGCCTCACGCAGCAAGTGTGAGAGGGGGAACGCACCGGCGCAATCTTAAGCTCCCGCCGCTTGGCCTCGAGCCACTCCTTGTCGACGACCGGTGCCCCATCCTGGCCGGGCCGAACGGCGAGCTTGCCCTTCCACTCGCCCCGCTCGATGCCGGCGACGATGGTACGCAGGTCGCAGACGTCGCGCAGGTCCTCGAACGCCTCTGACGGGTCCTCGACTGTCAGCTCGGCGACGTCTTGCCGGGTGCTGACCGAAGCGAAGACGGCGTTGTACAGCGCCTGACCATGGCCCCTAGAGGGAGAGAGGACATGAGTCAGCAATGCCTTCCGCGAGGCCGGTCCGGTCGACGGCAGACGCACTGGTTCTGGTGCCCAGGCAGGACGAAAAACTGCGAGAGCCGGAGCCGGATCCGGTCGGGGTAGTTGAAGAAGGGGTAGAGGGAAGTGTAGCCGACGAAGTGATAAGAATATTCTCGAGGCGCAGAGGGCGGGGCGTCCGGTGTTGGCGGACGGATGCGCTTCTCGTACCTGCGATCATGGTGCAGCGGCTCAGTGGCAGTCCTGAGCATGGAACGCAGGCACAGTACACACAGGACGGCAAACTCCCAGAGGTCCTCGTCCTCGTTGATGAACTGACCGCCCTCGATGAAGAGGATGATGAAGAAGCGCATCCGCCGGTGAAACTCGCGGAAGCCCTCGTCCTTCCAGCTCGTCTGCGCAGGGTTGGTGAGCCCATCAGCTGCTGTCCCTCCGTGGGCGCAGACATGGTGGATCGCTCAAGACTGACCTTCCACACCTCGAACGTCACGCTCTCGTCGCCGTCGACCTTGCCCTTCTCGCCGACGCTCTCGGCCTCGTCCTCGTCTGGATCGCGATACTTGCGCTTCCGGAGCTTGTCGCGCTTGGCCTGCGTCTCGCTCTTACGCTCGTAGCTCGACAGGAGCGTGCCAAACGGTCGGAACGACGACGAAGAAGCCTCGAGCTGCGCATCGAAGCTAGCGCGGTCTGTCGTGTAGTCTGTCGATCAGGCCGAGCGCAGAACGTCAGACGGGCGTCAGTGTCGTGCGAGACGATCTTCGGCTCCGGGAGGACGGTTAGCTGGCGGCTCTCGAGTACGGACCAGGTGCGAGGTACGGCTTCAGCTTGGCCTCAATGTCGTCTGGCGGCGACGTCTTGGATCCCGTCTTGGATGCGTACGAGATGGCCAGGTGCTGATGCAGCGAGCTCGAGGCCAGGCTGATCTGCATCGTCGTCCCCAGCCGGAGGTGGCCGCGCCATTAGCAACCCTGACGGACTCACAGGCGCAGCCAGAACGCACCTCAACGTTGAGTCCCTTGTAGCCCCAGATCTTCTCATCGTCACCAAAGACTGGGTAGGTGAATTTGGGATGGAAAGGGGCGGTGAGCGCCTGGTCGAGGGCCGAGTCGGGGTGGAGGACGAGCGCGTCGGTCGCCGTCCGGCACGGCCGGAGCGAGAGCGCCGCGTTCGAGTCGGCGGAGAAGGTCGGGGAGGTCGCCATCTTTTGATGAGGTTCAGTCGAGGATGTCCTGCGAAGCGAATGCTCGAGCTCTCTACAAGGCCGATCGTGCTGGAAGTGGCTGGAGGTGCTGGCAACGATCGACAGGAGGGCGAGTGTCGGCGGCGAGTCGGCGGCGAGAGCTTCACGACGCGTCCGAGGAGGGCTACCCTCCTCGCCCCGGACGACAATCTCGCCCGCTCTCCTCTCCCCGCCGGAAAGATCGTAAGGAAAAGCGCAGGATGCCGAGCATCCTTCTGCCGGCCCAGCTGGCCCTCCATGTCCTGCTGCTGCTCGTGCTCGCGCCGGAGGACATGCCAACGCCGCCGTCATCGCCGTCGTCCGACCCACGTCTCGACGCCGAAGGCGGACGCGCCCGTCTCAGTCCGGCCTTCGCTTCGTCGCTCCTCTGCCTCCTCCTGCGAGAGCTGCTCGCACCCGAGGGCGACGGCCTCTCGTTTGCTCAGCTCAAAGGCGAGATCCTTGCCATCGCCGATGAGACGACCGGGCCTGAAGCCCGCTTGCCGGCAGGAGCCTCACAAACCGAGGGGCCAAGGCTGCTCAGACAGCTCCAGTTCGAGGTTTGTCTCTTTATGCTCCTCGCCCGTCTTACCTCGCAGCTCAGCTGAAGCCCGCACCAACTGCTCTGCCTTCGACAGCTCATACGCCTCGCAGATGTGGCCACCTACTTTGACTTTGTGCGCCTGCTCCAGGCGACCGTCAATGAGCGAGACGAAGACGTCGGTCCAGCCTGTCCCTGTTAACGGAAGCCGCTGCTGCGCTTGAGCTAACGTTCCTTTTCCTCGAGTGATTGCAGGTCGTCGGACCCTCTGCACCTCCCCTGGTACGCCGGCAAAGACTTGGCCGCACTTTTCATCTCCGTATCCAAAAGGCGTCGCTGATGGCATCCTTTGCTCCATTCGACCGTCACCAGGATCGCAAGTCTCCGCTTGGCCTCGCAGTCCGCCGATTCGTGCTGCTCACGAACGGACTCGACTTCCCTCGTGTGCTGAGCGCCCTCGAGGCTCTCAGCCAATGGGTCGATGGCGATGGGACGAGCTCCGGCCAACTTGGCGCAAGTGCGCTCCTTCCCGTCTTGTGTCCTGTGGTGCCGCCGGCGCCCTCGCTGACCTCCGCTTGGTATTGATGTCCCTCCGCAGAGTCTAATCCAGACCCACGACTCGCCTCGTTCTCGGCGTACCTCAGTGCACTCCACACAGGCTCGTACTCGGAAGCGCTCGCCAACCTGCATCGCTTCTTCTCGCATCCGATCCCTCTGTTGCCGGGTGGCATCGGCGAGAGCGACTTGGCCAAGGAGGGCCGCGCTGATGGCATGCATCACCATGCCCTCCTCAACCTCGCCTCATTCCATTTCGGACACGAAGAGTGGGAAGCCGCTAGACTCGTACGCATGGCAGAGTTCAGCCATGTTCCGACCTGGCACCCGTCTGACGTGCTGCTTCCTGCGACAGATCCTCGCCGAGGCGCTCCGCATCGCACGCGCCGCTTCGGACCGGGCTGCACTCGAGAAGTGTCTCTCACTGGCGCGTCGACTTGAGGCCGCCACAGGCTCATCGTCAACGGTCGGGCGGGGCGCATTGGCAGGCGCCGCCTTCAGCGCCGAGGCTGAGCCCTTCGAGCGGCTTTGCGCGTCCGACCAGCTCTTTGTGATCTCACACCTGTTCTCTCGTGTGCGTACCGACACCTACTTACTATTCCTGCGGAAGGCCCCCCGTCTGAACCTCCAGTCATTATCACCCTTGCAGGGCACACCTCTCCCTGAGATCCAGCGCCTGGTCTACCAGTCGCTCGGCACGCTCGACCGCGAAGAGTTCCCGCCGGATGAGACGACGTCTCAAGCAGCGCAAGGCCAGATGCCGCCCAGAGCTTTGGATCCGGCCGGCGGGCAGAAGGGGAAGGTGCCGCCGCCGGTGAAGCAGGATGTCGAGAATGGCGCCTGGGAGAGCCTTGTTGGAGGCGTATGGGCTGCAATGGGTGCGTACCGATCGTGACTTCTAACGGCTGCTGCCTTCTCGAGAGAGAGCGACAGAGAGCTGATTCGACTAGATTTTTTGCAGGCGAGGACCGTCTGGCGCGCCTGCGAGAGGATGCTCTCCTCGGCCTGACCCCAGTCAAGCACCAACGCGACGACTCGCTTCCGCTTGCCGCTGGACTCGGCGCACGTCTCTCGGCCATACAGTCGAGGTCTCTTCGGGTGCGGAACTCTTCCTTCATAGCTGAAACGAGCGCTCTTCCTATCTGATCAGCCGGTGCGACGACAGATGGCCCTTCAGGGTGCTTACCTCCCGGCACTCGAGGGCCTGTTCGGTCCACCTTCCGTCGATCTGCTGCAGCTCTCGCTGGCGCAGTACAGGTCCTGGGCGTCGACAGTCTGGCAGGTGCTCGACACCTGGGCCGCACGAACGGGCGAGGTCGGCGCGCGCGAGATGATTGCTGTCTTCCGCGGCTCGGCGCCGGCAAAGGAGCCAAGCCTCGAGGACGACGAAGACGACGAGGACGGCCCTTCGCGAGGGACGCGGGCAAACATCGAGCTGCGTTTAAAGAAGGCGCACAGATACAAGGTCAATCGCTGTTGTAAACTCGCGTTTGACTAACGGGGCTCGGCTGACACCGCCCCTCGTCTCTTGTTACACAGGCGGTCCACCTGCCATCGTACGCTCTGCCGCTGATCCTCGGCGCAGTCGAGACGTCTCGAGAGCTCTGCTTCTTTGGCTTCTACCGGACGAGCACCATCGCGCTCGCCGACGTCATGATCGACCTCGGCGAGGGCGCCTTTGCGAGCGGCCTGGTCGACGAGGTGTTTGCCCAGGTACGTGCTGCGGCCCCACTCCGGACGAAACAGGACCTGATAGCTGAGCTCGACTCGACGCCCCTCCTTGCCCAACTCTAGATTCTCGGCGGAGAAGACGCCGAGCTTTCGGCTTTCGCTGGCCTGACCAAGGCCCGAGCTCTCCTCCTAGCGTCCGAGGCTAACGTCGACCGTGGTGCGTCGGCCTGACCTCGAGACCGCCTTGCCCGAGTCACCTCGCTGATTGCTCGTCATCGGACTGTCGACGCCACCTCTGTCCGCACTCCCAGAGCCCGACCTGGTGCTCGCTGCGTCCTACCTCCGCCGTTCGATCGCCGGCTATGCAGCCCTCAGCTCCGGCTCAGCTCAGCACCTCCTCGCCCTCCGCACCGCTGCCGGCGTTGCGCATGCCCGTGGCCAATCAGACGAGCGCGACGCACTCGCAGAAGAATGGGAGCGCGCGGCCAATGAGGCGGACGCGAGGGGTCGGGGTGGCGAGCGGAGACTCGAGGACATCGTGCGGCGCGTCGCGCAAGGCGTCGCTGACCTTGGCGTCGCCGTCAACCTCGGCTGGCGCTGAGCTGGGTGGAGACGAGGCGAATGATGAAAGGGAAGGCCGTCTGTCGATGCAAGTCCCTGCCGCCGCACCCTCCTGCCCCGCGCCCGGAAGGCAGGTTGGGCCGTGTCGTGCAGAACGGGTCATGAGTAGTCGTACGTCCCGGGTCGGAGCTGTCCGTCTCGAGCGCGCGCGGACCTCTTTGTTTGGTCCTCTCAGGAGAGACCGTCAGGGCGAGGTCCGACGTAATAGTGTGTGGGCCGAGCCAGGAGGTAAGGGTGAGCTGCGACGGGCATGCAGGCCAGAGTCGAGGTAAGAAGGAGTGCGGGCCCGTCTAGACGATGGGCTTGCGGCCCTTCTCCTTAAGCTTCTGGAGGTGGATCAGGTGCTGGTTGATGTTGCTGCACAGGGGTTGCGAAGGAGAGTCAAAGGATCGGTGAGGTTAGCATCGATGCTAACAGACACGCTGGCGCGAGCTATTCGAGCGAGGACGGACGATCGGGGCGCCTTCATCTTGACCGGCTGAGGGAGGCAGCAGCCGAAGGCGACATCGAAGGGGAGCGCAGCCGAGGACAGAGGTGTCAGCAAAGTTCGAGCTCGAGCACTAAGGCCCCGGAGGTCGTCCTGCACTCCAGCCCTAGGAGGCGACGAGCGCGAGCCAGAGGACCCCAAGGAGACTTACTGGGCTCTTGAGGCACATGGTCAGCAGCTTGCTAGCCTCGATGCAAGGTCCGGCGTTGCGGAGGTCGCCCGACGTCGCCCAGCAGGCGAGCATGCCGGCAAATTGGGGGCCGCACGTCGGCACGAACTCGGCTGCCGAGGACGGGAGAGAGCGAGAGGCGAAGCCGGTCAGCCCATCGAACTCGAGACGGTCGACCACAGTCTCTGCAAAGAGGGAGAGAAGACGACGAACGTGAGCGGCTCTTGACCTTGATGCGATCCACACGGAGGTTGGCGGGCGCCATGCTTGACAGCGACTTGCGTAGGAGAGAGGGACGTGGGAGGGTGCTTTGGGGACGGGTCGTTCGGGAGTGGTCGACGACGAGCGGGCGCGGGCCGACGCACGGAGAACCCTGCGCGGCTGGCATCAAACCCCCTCTGCCGCATCGCACCGCCGCCGCCGCCTGAAAACGGCCTGGCGCGTTTTCAGGTCTTTAGACGCCAACGGCCACCTGTCCTCGTCCTCCTCCGGCCTTGACTTCGCCTTCCCCCTTGCCACAGGTTCGTTTTTTGCCTGTCTCGTGGTCTCTCGTCCACTCGCTCCATCGCTGACCCGTTTGCTTCCTCTTACTCTCACAGACGGCCCTCGACTGACCCTCCGCCTGCCGGCGGCGAGCTCACCTCAAAGAACCCTTCCTTTCCCTCCCGTTCTCTCTCTTTCCAACCCAACCTCACCTCAACGCAACCTTTTATAGACAGTGCCCCCTGCCCGCTCTCTACGGGCCAAGGGGGCGATTAGGTTATCAGCGGAGAACCAAGTCTACGGACTTTCCTGGTCTGTTCTAGAGCCCGCTTTACCTCAGTCTGATCCCCGGCACACGCACGCAAGTGCGTGTTCGTGCGGCGCCTGTGCGAGACGCTCTACGAGGTCGACCACAGGCCCGTCGCTGGACGATTGACGCCGTGAGGAAGTGGGTGTCGAGCAGTTTCAACATTCATTCCCTCCATTTCATTGCTTCTTCATGATCTCTTGCTGCTCAGTTTGCTCCGCGATCCATCATGGAAGCCTCTCGATACATACCCTGGCCAGAGTCGTGAAGGTGTCGAAGGCGACCATGGATCCAGTGTCTTCCAACAGGTCGTGCGGACGGCCGTCCAAGTGACCAGTCGCCCGTGATCCTGCCCTTGCTCGTCAACAGGTCGGAGGCGGCCGCCCGCCTTTGGCGGAGAGCACCTCCTTGGTCGGCTTGAGAAAGCCGTCTACGCATCCGTCGGCCTGCGTTGGTGCACGCGAAGCGAAAGTTGGACGAGCGGTTGGTCGACCGAGGCGAGCGCCGAACGGCCCGCTGGTCATGCCGTCGCGAGCTGGTCGAATGGCAGAAGCTCTCGACGTGCCCTCTGCGGTCCTTTGCGGTGCAGCAGTGGTATAATCGAAAGGTTGGCCGCATGTTGCGCTCCGTCGTAGCGCTTCACTTGAACAGCCAGGGCAGAAGGATCCGGTGGCTCTCGGCGATCCGCCGGCTAAGGTGAGCGGGGACGAAGGCGTCGTGCTCGAGCCGGTAGATAGCGAGAGCGATCAGAGATGAGCCGACGATCGTGCTAAGCGCCCTTGGGGTAAAAAGCCAGCTGCGCTTGACCGAAGGCGTCAACTTGCCGATCGCAGTAGGAGCGACGGGTGAAGGGTTAACCGACGAAGATGACGACGAATCGCCCAAGGTGCTTCGACGGCCGCCGCCGATGAGCTTGTCGAGGAGCCTCGTTCCGGCAGGTGCCCATCGCCGACGGACGATCGCAAGTCCACCAACAGCATGCCAGAGGGCGAGCGCGCCGAGCGCGCCGTAAGCGATCCTCGAGCCGAGCGGATAGAGCTCAACGGCGCCGGCGACGAAGCTGTAGTCGAGCTCGGCCGGGCTGAGGCTGTTGATCGGCGGCGCCGAAACTGAGGGTCCGAGCCGGTGCGTGAGGACGTGGTACATGAGAGGGAGGACGAGCGCCCAGCCTACAAGGGCATGGGACGAGCGGCCGATGGCTGAGAGCTGGTGGAGCGGTCGGACGGGCGATAGGACTCGTTTGAGCGTCGACGAGAGGAGGTGGGCGGCGAGCGAGCCGTAGACGATGACGGGCTCGCCCAGCGGGCTTTGGTAGTAGACTCGGCCGAGCAGCTGCAGGCTCGCGATACATAGTCTTGTTCAGCGTCCGATTAGTAAGGTAGGTTCGACTGAGAGGGCCCGACGCACCATGAATGCGCTCCCTGCGCGCTCCTCGCCCGTGACAGCGATCAACACGGGCGGGATCACATGGACGAGCAGGAAGGACGAGAAGACGAGGCCGGACCCGAGCTGGGCGTTCGTCAGCAGCCGAAGGTAGCGACCGCGTGTGCTCGGCCGGGCTGGACCGTCGAGCGGGCCTGGGGAGGGAGGGGCGGCGAGGCTGGCCATGCTGGGTTAGACCACCGGAGTTGCTGCGACGGGCTTGGCCGATGGAGAGCGAGGGCTGAGCCGCGAGCGACACGGGCTTTCCGGGGAGTCGCGAACTAGTGCGAGGACGAAGCGGGGCAGGGTACCAGCGTCTGTGCGAGATGCGATTGTCTGCGGTGCTTGCGTAGACGTCCGAGGCAGGGCGAGGGTCGGAGGTTGAGAAAGAAGGGCCAATGGCGTTGCGGGCGGAACGAAGGTCGGAGGGTCGGGTGTCTAGCAGCGCCAGTCTGTGCGCGCCTCGTCGGGGCTTCGCCTCCCGGCCGCCCTCTGCCTCTGTCACTGTCATTGCGGCCTGGTTTGCTAGGCAACCTTGCACTAGACGAGCACACAGCTGACACCTTCGGAGCCATCGGAGGATGGGGCAGCACAGGCTCCCATCAGGCGCAGCTGGGCGACCTCATTTGCAGCCGAACAAGGGAAGGGGCATGGCACGCATGCATCGATTAGTAGAGCGAGCTCTGGCCGGGCGGAAGCGGTCTCGGCGCGGCATCGACGACCATCGGTAGGCTCTCGGCCAGGACCTCGTCGCCCATCGGGAAGGGCAGCGTCGCGACGTCGGTGAGGAGCTCGTCGTCAGCCTTGCCCGCCCGGAGCGCCTTCCGTCCGGCAGCGATGACGCCGATCAGGGCGTCGGTCACGCGGACGACAGCACCTTCGGGCCCAGGCACGCAGCCCTTGACAAAGACGAGTGAGAGCGAGAGGTCGATCCGCTGAACGAGGAGGTTGTGCTGCGTCGCCGAGCGCGCGCCGAGGTGGCCCGCCTTCTTCTTGCCGGGGAAAGTACGGCCGGGGTCCTAGGGATCGATAAGCGAGCAAGATGGTTAGTTCGAAGGGTCGCTTAACTGCCGGGGACGGCCGGGTAGGATTTGAGGACGTGGAGCCGCCCCGCTCTTTCTCAGAGCGGGTCGGGCGAGCGTCCGGCGGGCGGACGCACCTGGTTCTGGCCGGTCGAACCGGCCGAGCGGTGAGACTTGGACGCTCCGTGCGAGTCGTTGCCTCCACCGAAGCCCCACCGCTTCATGACACCCGCCGTGCCCTTTCCGATGCTCGTCGACTGGACGTCGACGTACTGTCCCGGCACGTAGTGGGAGACGCTGAACTTTGCGCCGACGGGCAGGATCGCGTCGTCTGAAACCCGGAATTCCTGGATGACCTTCTTCGGCGGGACGTCGTGCTTAAGGAAGTGGCCAACGTAGCTTGCCGGCTTGTTGAAGGCGTTGCGCTTGCGCGTCGGGGCGAGGCCGGCAGCCTGGCGCTTCTCTGGGTCGAGCTCAAACTCGTGCAGGTTATAGGCGCCGACCTGGAGAGTCGTAAAGTCGGGTCGACCGAGCTTGGCCTGTCGCGGCGGAATGACCTGCGTCACCTGGCAGTCCTCGAGCTGTCAGGTGCGGCCGCCGAGTTAGGATCGTCGTGCGAGAGGGCGAGGCGGAGGCGAAGCGCGGCGGGAGGCAAAGGGAGCGGGTAGAACGACGTTTGGCAGTCAGTGCTTGTCCCATGACTTCTGCTCACCACTCTGCGACGCAAATGCTTCTGCCTAGCGAAGCGAGGAGGCTGGTCGAAGAGAGCACCTCGTTCGGCTCGCTCGACGCGGAGCCGACTGAGCCGGCTCTGGAGGAAGGGGTCGCACCTGGAGGACGGTGCATGGCACGCGGACGCCGTTCGAGTCCCAGACGGCAGTCATGCCGATCTTGGTCATGAGCGTTCCGCTCCGCTTGCTCATGGGGTTCCATTTCGGCCGCTCGTCCAGGCTTAAGTCGAGGACGTCCTTTGCCGGGTTGTAGACGGGCGCCGGCGTCCTCTTGTAGGGCGAGAGGTCGACCGCGCCGAGGTGGGTGTAGTAGAGCCGGGCGAGGAGGAGCGGACTCGCCGCTGCTGACCGGGACGAGGTCGATGCGACCGAGGGCAGGAAAGACATGGCTTGCCGGCGGGAGTCGCAAAAGAGGAAGAGAGTGGGGTGGGGCGGGAAGTCGGTCGAGGGCAGCAGGTTCAGCTCGTCGGCGGGCGATCCTCGACAGCGGCGCCCGCGCCCGCTCGCTGGGCCGGAGGTCGGTCGGAGGCAAAACCGCGACGCCGAGCGACCGCCGCCCGCTCGGAGGGACGACGCCGGGGCGATGGCACGTCGACGATGACTTCCACCGCGAGCCCATCACAGAAGAGACTAACCCGACTGACAAGGAGAAATGTCGACCCCTAGGTCGGTCCTCCTGCCTGCGACCTTGAACGTGCGCAAAAGTGCGAGAGAGACTGACCCGAGATCGCGGAACCCGTACAGGCGGCGGATCCGGCTCGTCCTGCTCGACGCGTTCGACACGCTGGTCCGTCCCAAGGCGTCCCTCCGGGGCGTGGCCCGAGCCCTGGGCTCGTCAGCTCGAGCGCAGGTGGCCTGCTGACCTGTCTGTCGCTCTCACTTTCGGACAGATCACCCCGCGCCAGCCGATCCACATCCAGTACGCCGACGAGGCACAACGGGCGGGCCTCGTCGGCCTGACGGCGGCCGACGTCCGTCGAGGGTTTAAGACGTGTGCGTCCTCTGACTCGCTCGCCGCATCTGTCTTCTGGCCTGTCGCCGCATTTCACTTGTGGCAGCCGAGGGACGTACAGGTCTCAAACGGTGTCGCTGACATCGTTTGAGCCTCTCACTACTTCCGTCACCGCCCTCCCCTCGTGCCTTCACCGGCCGCACCTGCGTGCCTCTCTTCTTCCAGCCTTCCCGGCCCTGACGGCCCGCTCTCCGCTCTACGGCGCATGCGAAACGCCACCCTTGACGGCCGACCGGTGGTGGACACTCCTCATCGAGCAGACGATGCTGGCCGCAGGCGCGGATAAGGCAGGTTCGTCGCCTTCTCTCTCCTCATCACCTCCTGCCAGCGCTGACTCCCACTCTCCCTTCCATCTCCCGCCTCAACTCCCAGACGTCGCCCGCGCCCTCTCGACACTGGGTCCCCGGCTCTTGACCCGCTTCGCCAGCAAGGAAGGCTACGCCGCCTTCTCCGACGCTCGCGGAGCGCTCGAACGTCTGGCCGAGATGGGCGTCAAGACGGCCGTTTTGTCGAATGCCGACGATCGGATCTGTACGTTCTCACTTTCCAAGGGTCTGGCCCGATCGTCTGCTGTGAATGCAAGCGACCGAGCTGAATTCCCTCCGTGTGCACGCAATCCGTTGCCAGTGCGAGTCCTCGACTCGCTCGATCTTACCCCGCTTCTGTCGAGCCCGCCTACGCTCTCACACCTCGAGAAGATTGCAAAGCCCGACCGGGCCATCTTTGAGCTCGCTTGCGTGCGGGCGGGCGTTGATGTCGACGAGGCGCTCATGATCGGCGACGAGCTCGAGGCGTGCGTCCCCTGCTCCTTTTCTTCCTGCCCTGCTTGCGACACTCTCGGCGCAGCTCTCATCCTCAGAAGCGTCGGGTCGGGTTCGATGCACAGGACGACGATGAAGTCGGGCTGACCTACCTTGCAGCGATTACCATGGCGCGCTTTCGGCCGGGCTCCGAGCGCTCCTCCTCCGGAGGACCGACCAGACGCCCTCGGACGGCGCCAACCGGTCGTCGTCAGAGGAGCTGACGGCCGCTGACGGCCAAGGTGGCAGAAGAGAGGTCGAGGTGGTTGGAGACCTTATGCGCGTCGTCGAGCGCGTGGGTGAGTGGAACGACGCGTTGTCGTCGGGGGAGGATCGCCGCTGAATGCCATGACAACAGGCATCTCGTCAGACTCTTGCGGTGTCTTGTGCCTCTGGACGGATTTTCCGATAGTTTAAGTGCCAGACAGGGCCCATGTTCCGGTCTCTGTCGATTGCTCGACAACGACATGAACGACGCGTCGACGTTTGTGCGAGCTGCGCGCCCGCCGGCCGAGTCTGTACCCCCTCGAACCGTCCGCTCGACGTCGACCTTTGTCGGTGACCCTCACCCCCACCCCGCCCGTCGAGCAAGTTCATAGGCAGTTCCAGGCATGCCTGTCAGTCCAGCCCCGACCGAGCTCAAGTTGCCCTTCTGCTTACCGTTCAAACTGAGGTGACACCGACATCTGTTCGACCCCCCTGCTGCGGACGCCGACCCCCCTCCTCGCGGCCATCGCATCCTCCTGCGGCAGGTCATGGAGCTCACTGACTCAGACAAA
>Ga0308160_10001733_pt1 | contig 28961 bp, 26 predicted proteins | sample PhyFR1_FD_201036 | JGI IMG/M metagenome (GOLD analysis project Ga0308160, IMG submission 201036) | Phyllosphere microbial communities from UC Gill Tract Community Farm, Albany, California, United States - DLSLF.R1 | ecosystem: Host-associated > Plants > Phyllosphere > Unclassified | place: USA... | reverse complement strand
CCTTGAACAGGATCAGGGTCGGGATGCCACGGATACCGAACTGGGCCGGCACGGCCTGGTTGGCGTCGACGTCCATCTTCGCGATCGTGATCTTGTCGCCGTATTCTTTCGCGACTTCTTCGAGGATAGGGGCGATCATCTTGCACGGACCGCACCACTCGGCCCAGAAATCGACCAGGACCGGACGCTCGGACTTGAGCACGTCGGTTTCGAAAGAAGCATCGCTGATGTGTTTAATGTTTTCGCTCATGTTTTCCTCAAAAGAGGTAAGGATCAATTACGCCTGGGACTATAAAAAGCGCGTCCGGCTTCCGTTTTTTGGTGAAACTGGGTTGCAACACAATGGTGGAGACAATGTGCGCAAACTCAATATTGGAAGGGCGTCAAGAGGACGTCAGGCGGGGGATTTAGGCCGAATAATACCGCATTTTCCCAAAAAGTGGTCGGACGTTTGTACAAATCTTAACACGTCACGGCCGAGCGCAATTGGTCCAGCCCGATCGGCTTGCGGAAGGTGCCGGCCACGCGCAGGCCGAGCACCCGCGCCAGCTCGCTGGCGGCGTCGCGTACCCCGGCGTCCATGCCCGACAACAGGATCACGCGGCCATTGAATCCGCGCGCCGCGGCGGCCTGCAGGAATTCGATGCCGTCCATGTCGGGCAGGGCCAGGTCGCATATCAGGGTGTCCGGGTTGCGCTCTTCGAGGGTGGCGAGGGCGCGCCGGGTGCTGGCCTCGGTAAACACCTCGCGCACGCCGACCAGTTCCAGCATGTCGCTGAGTATCTCCAGCATGAAGCGGTCGTCGTCGAGCACCAGCACGCGCGGCGGCTGGGCCGAAGGGGCAACGGCGGCTTCGTTCATACGTTTGGTTCCGGAAAGATATTGACTGGGAGGACATTATGGGCGAGAAGCACCATGCATGGCGCATGTGCCCGAAAAAATCCCGCCGAACGTATCGTTCAGCCCACGCTGCCGGTAAATTGCATCAGGTGGCCGGGATGCCACATGGTGACGCTGGACGCCACCTGGCCGCCCGAGCTGGTCTTGCGCTTGAGCACCAGGCAGGGGCTCCTGGCCTCGATGGCGAGCAGCTCGGCCACCTCGCGCGGCGCGCCCAGCGATTCGATGGCCCAGGTGGCGCCCTGCAGCGGGGCCACCGCCATCAAGTGCTCGTTGGGCGTGATGGCATTGAAATCCTGGAGCAGGTAGTCGGGCGCGCAGGCGGGGTTGACCCAGCGGTCCTCGAGCTGGATCGGCACCTCGTTCTCGAAGTGCACCACCAGCGAGTGGTACAGGGGCGTGTCGGGCGGCAGGTCGAATTGCAGGGCCAGCGCCTCGCCCGCCGGCGCCGACGCCAGCAGGTGCAGCCTGCTGCCGTGGCGGTGGCCGCGGGCGCGCACTTCGTCGGCGATATTCCGGATCTCGACCAGGGTGGCCTGGTATTTTTGCGGCGCCACATAGGTGCCCGAACCCTGGCGCCGGGTCAGCACCTGTTCGGCGGTGAGTTCGCGCACGGCGCGGTTGACGGTCATGCGCGACACCCCGAACTGGCGCACCAGCGCCTGCTCCGAGGGCACGAGGTCGCCTTCCTTCCAGCGCCCGGACGCGATTTCGCCGACCAGGTAATCCTTGATGCGCTGGAAGATGGGGGTACTCGCTTGCGCGCTCTGTTCGTTCAAACTGCTCTCCGGTGGGGCGATAATGATGGCTGCGGACAGCCGCGATTCTAGCATCGCAATTCGAAAGCAAGAGCTGGAGTGCGCGTGTGGCGCACGGGTGCCAGGATAGGGCCACTACTACCGCAACGGGAGCCGTCATGAACGCCGAAACCATCCTCCATGCCTATGCCAGCGACGCCGCGCGCTGGGACGCCGTGCAGCGCCGCGAGCGCGCCGCCGACGGCATCTTCTATTACTCGGTGCGCAGCACCGGCGTGTATTGCCGGCCCTCGTGCGGCGCACGGCCGGCGCGGCGCGAGAACGTGGCCTTCCACGCCAGTTGCGACGCCGCCGAAAGCGCCGGCTTCCGGCCCTGCCTGCGCTGCAAGCCGAACCTGCCGCCGCTGGCCGAGCGCCAGGCGCAGCAGGTGGCCGCGGCCTGCCGCCTGATCGAAACCGGTGAGGAGGAACCGAGCCTGGACGCCCTGGCCGCGGCGGCCGGCATGAGCCGCTTCCACTTCCACCGCGTGTTCAAGGCGCAGGCCGGCGTGACCCCGAAAGCCTATGCCGCCGCGGTGCGCGCCGGGCGCGTGCGCGCGGAACTGGCGCAAGGCGCGCCGGTGACCGAGGCGCTGTACGCGGCCGGCTTCCAATCGAGCTCGCGCTTTTACGCCGGGGCCGATGCGATGCTGGGCATGGCGCCGGCGCGTTTCCGCGATGGCGGCGCCGGCGAAGACATCCGCTTCGCGGTGGCGGCCTGCTCGCTCGGCGCGATCCTGGTGGCCAGCACCGGGCAGGGCATCTGCGCGATCCTGATGGGCGACGAGCCGGAAGCCCTGGTGCACGACTTGCAGGACCGTTTTCCGAAGGCGCGGCTGGTCGGCGCCGACGCCGCCTTCGAGCGCAGCGTGGCGCTGGTGGTGGGTTTCGTCGAGGCGCCGCGCCTGGGGCTGGACCTGCCGCTCGACGTACGCGGCACCGCCTTCCAGCAGCGTGTGTGGGAAGCCTTGCGCGCGATTCCGGCCGGGGTGACGGTGAGTTATACCGAACTGGCGCAGCGCATCGGATCGCCGGCCGCGGTGCGCGCGGTGGCCGGCGCCTGCGCGGCCAATCCGGTGGCGGTGGCGATTCCCTGCCACCGGGTGGTGCGCAGCGATGGGGGCTTGTCGGGCTACCGCTGGGGCATCGAGCGCAAGCGCGCGCTGATCGACAGGGAGAAGAACGGCGCCTGAAATCAGTGCGGCTGTACTGCCTCTTGCGCCAGCGTCTTCTCCAGGCGCTGGCGCCCGTCTTCGGCATAGCGGCGGCAGGCGTCGCGGTCGATGAAGGCGGTGCTGCCTTCGTTGGCCTGGCGCGCATGGCGCTCGAACAAACCGCTGGCCTCGGGGTGGGCCGACACCAGGATGTCGCAGGGTAGCGCGGCCACGCGCCCGATCGAGCGCTCGACGTCGGCTTTCGCATCCGGATAGCGCGCGTCGCCGCTGTAGCGGAAGCCGTTCAGGCCAAAGGCGTTCAGGCTGTCGGCATACACCATGCGCATGGCGCCGGCGGGTTCGCGCGCGGTCCAGGTCCAGGTGATGCCGCCCCGGGTATGGCCCGGCGTGTAGTGGGCCTGCACCGCCAGCGGTCCCAGGGTGACGGTGTCGCCGTCGCCCACTGCCTTCACCTTCGCCACCGGCTCGATGCCGGGCAGCGCGCCGAACTGCGGGTCGCCCTGGTCCGGCTTGCCGCTTTCCAGCACCGGCTGCGCGGCCGGGCTGGTCAAGACGGTGGCGCCGCTCACGCGCTGCAGCTGGGCCAGGCCGCCGGCATGGTCGACATGCGCGTGCGAGACCAGGATGTAGCGGATGTCTTCCGGCTTGAAGCCGAGCCTGCGGATGCGCTCGATGATGGCCTGCGCCGACTTCGGCGTGCCGCCGTCGATCAGGATGTGGCCCTTGCTTGATGTGATCAGCACCGAGGCCACGCCCTGGGGGCCGACATAATAGCTGCCGCCGTAAATCGGGAAGGGGTCTTGCGGGTCGTCCCAGTCGGCGGCCAGGGCGGGCAGGCAGGCAAAGGTCAAGGCAAGGCGGAGGGCGAGTCGTGGGAGGTGCATGCGTAATGGCTGTCTGGTTCGGTTTTGCGCATGATAACCAAGATTCGCGAAAAATCGCCAGGCGGCGGCTGGCGGCAGTGCCCAAGCGGCAGGGACTTCGCTACACTCATGTTTTGCATGTATTTCATCAAACGGAGAGTCGATGCGCCCCACCCTGAAGCAGTGTTCCTTATTCGTGCTGGCCGCTCTGGCCGGGCTGTCGGCCCAGGCGCAGACGCTCATCGAGAACGCCAACGGCTACACGCTCGACGCCAAGGGGGAGCTGGTGCAGTTCTCGGCGCTCGCTTTCGATGAGGCCGGCAAGATCCTGGCCGTCGGCAGCGCCGCCGAGGTGGCCGCCAAGGCGCCGGGCGCGCGCCGCGTCGACATGGGCGGCAAGACCCTGCTGCCGGGCCTGATCGACGCCCACGGCCACGTGTTCGGCCTGGGCCAGATGCTGACCCAGCTCGATTTGTCGCAGACCACCTCGCTGGACGGCGCGCTGAAGGCGATTGCCGACTACGCGCGGGCCAACCCGGGCCAGGGCTGGCTGCGCGGGCGCGGCTGGAACCAGGAAAACTGGAAGCTGGGCCGCTTCCCGAGCGCGGCCGACGTCGATACGGTGGTCAGCGAGCGCCCGGTCTGGTTCGAGCGCGTCGACGGCCATGCCGGCTGGGCCAACAGCCGCGCGCTGGCGGCGGCCGGCATCACCGATAAAACCCCGGACCCGGCCGGCGGCAAGATCATGCGCGACGCGCATGGCAAGGCCACCGGCGTGCTGGTCGATGCGGCCCAGGAGCTGGTTGTAAAAGTGCTGCCGGCCCAGACCGAGGCCGAAGGCCGCGTGGCGCTGGACCGCGCACTGGGCGCATTGGCCAAAGTGGGCGTGACCAGCACCCACGACGCCGGCCTGGGCGTGTTCGAGGACCGCCTGTATCGTGCCTATGCCGACCAGGGCAAGCTGACCGCACGCATCTACGGCATGATCGGCGGCACCCAGGACGACTTCGACGCGCTGGCCAAGAACGGCCCCCTGAAAACCTACGGCAAGGACATGTACGCGCTGCGTGCCGTCAAACTGTATTCGGATGGCGCCCTGGGCAGCCGCGGCGCCGCCCTGATCAAGCCTTACAGCGACGAGCCGCATTCGCATGGGCTGCTGTTCTTCAAGACCGCGCAGATGGACGCCATGATGAAAAAGGCGATGGCGCGCGGCTACCAGGTGAACGTGCACGCGATCGGCGACGCCGGCAACCACCAGATCCTCGACATCTACCAGAAGGAATTGGCGGCGACCAAGAGCGCGGCCCAGCGCCACCGCATCGAGCATGCCCAGGTCGTCACGCAAGCGGACATCGTGCGCTTCAAGACGCTCGGCATCATTCCGTCGATGCAGCCGACCCATGCTACTTCGGACAAGAACATGGCGGAGACGCGCGTTGGTTCCGAGCGCATCAAGGGGGCGTATGCCTGGCGCAGCTTCCTGCACCAGGGCTCGCGCATCGCCTGCGGCTCGGACTTCCCGGTGGAGTCGCCGAATCCCTTCTTCGGCATCCACGCCGCGGTGACGCGCCAGGACGCTTCCGGGCAGCCAATTGCCGGCTGGTATCCGAACCAGGCGATGTCCTTGAAGGAAGCCTTCCGCTGCTTCACGCTTGACGCAGCCTATGCGGGCCACGCGGAAAACAGCCTGGGCTCGCTGGAGCCGGGCAAGTGGGCCGACTTCATCGTGGTGGACCAGGACTTGTTCAAGATGCCGACTTATGACATCTATAAAACCGGCGTGTTGCAGACTTGGGTCGGAGGGAAGCAGGTGTACCAAAAATAACCACGGCGGCAACCGTACGGTGGGCACTCCGTGCCCACGCGGAACGATGAACATTGTTGGCGGTTCAAACGGAATATTGTTGACGCCAACTTCAATCGCAAGCGTTCGCGAGCGATGTCTTGAAGCAGCAGACTGCGGCCAAGCACGTAACCGCGTGGGCACGAAGTGCCCACCGTACGGTCATTGTCAACAATGGAACGACAAAATGAATTGACGCTGTTGTATAGACAACCTAGACTCTGAGCATATCCTCAACCCAGGAGCTGCCATGACCCACGCATCGCCCCCGTCCGACGCCGACCCGCGCTTCGACCCCACGCGCACCATCCGCGCCCCGCGCGGCACGGAACTCAGCTGCAAGAGCTGGCTCACCGAAGCCGCCTACCGCATGCTGCAAAACAACCTCGACGCCGAGGTGGCCGAGGATCCGCAGCGCCTGGTGGTCTACGGCGGCATCGGCCGCGCCGCGCGCAACTGGGAATGCTACGACCAGATCCTCGCCTCCCTGCGCGAGCTCGAAGACGACCAGACCCTGCTCATCCAGTCCGGCAAGCCGGTCGGCGTGTTCCAGACCCACGAGAATGCCCCGCGCGTGCTGCTGGCCAACTCGAACCTGGTGCCGAAGTGGGCCAACTGGGAGCACTTCAACGAACTCGACCGCAAAGGCCTGTTCATGTACGGCCAGATGACGGCCGGCAGCTGGATCTACATCGGCACCCAGGGCATCGTGCAGGGCACCTACGAAACCTTTGCCGAAGCCGGCCGCCAGCATTTCGCCGGCGACTGGGGCGGACGCTGGATCCTCACCGCCGGCCTGGGCGGCATGGGCGGCGCGCAGCCGCTGGCCGCCACCTTCGCCGGCGCCGTGTCCTTGACCGTCGAATGCCAGCAAACCAGCATCGACTTCCGCCTGCGCACCCGCTACCTCGACAAGCAGGCGAAGGACATCGACGAGGCCATCGCCCTGATCAAGGAACATACCGGCAAGCGCGAAGCGGTTTCGATTGGCCTGCTCGGCAACGCCGCCGACGTGCTGCCCGAACTGGTGCGCCGCGCGAAAGAGGGCGGCCTGGTGCCCAACCTCGTCACCGACCAGACCTCGGCCCACGACCTGATCAACGGCTACCTGCCGAGCGGCTGGAGCGTGGAAGAATGGAAGACCGCCCAGCGCGACCCGTCCCAGCACGCGCGCCTGAAAGCGGCGGCCGCCGCATCCTGTAAGCAGCACGTGCAAGCCATCCTCGATTTCAAGGCACTCGGCGCCCACGCCGTCGACTACGGCAACAACATCCGCCAGGTCGCCTTCGACGATGGCTTGACGAATGCCTTCGACTTCCCCGGCTTCGTGCCGGCCTATATCCGCCCGCAGTTCTGCGAAGGGCGCGGCCCCTTCCGCTGGGTGGCGCTGTCCGGCGACCCGGAAGACATCTATAAAACCGACGCCAAGATCAAGGAGCTGTTCCCGCACCACGCGCAAGTGCACCGCTGGCTCGACATGGCGGGCGAACGGATCGCCTTCCAGGGCCTGCCGGCGCGCATCTGCTGGCTGGGACTGGGCGAGCGCCACCTGGCCGGCCTCGCCTTCAACGAGATGGTGCGCACGGGCGAATTGAAGGCGCCAATCGTGATCGGCCGCGACCACCTCGACACCGGCTCGGTCGCCAGCCCGAACCGCGAAACCGAGAGCATGCGCGACGGTACCGACGCCGTCTCCGACTGGCCGCTGCTGAACGCCATGCTGAACACGGCCGGCGGCGCCACCTGGGTGTCCTTGCACCACGGCGGCGGCGTCGGCATGGGTTATTCGCAGCACTCGGGCGTGGTGATCGTGGCCGACGGCACCGAGGCCGCCGCCAAGCGCCTGGCGCGCGTGCTGGTGAACGACAGCGGCTCGGGCGTGATGCGCCATGCCGACGCCGGCTACGAAGCCGCCATCGATACGGCCAAGCGACAAGGCCTGACTCTCCCGATGATCAAGTAAAGGTAGCAAAGCACATGAAACAGGAAGCACAACACGGCTGGACCCTGGAACCCGGCGCCCTCACGCTGGCCGATTTGCGCGCCGTCTGGGCCGATCACTTCACGATCGCCCTGTCGGCGACTGCCGCCGCGCCGATCGCGGCGTCGGCCGCCCTGGTCGACAAGATCGTCGCCAAGGGCGACCCGGCCTATGGCATCAACACCGGCTTCGGCATCCTGGCCAAGGCCCACATCCCGAACGAGCAACTGGCGCAGCTGCAGCGCAACCTGATCCTGTCGCATGCGGTCGGCACCGGCCAACTCATCGCGGATAACGTCGTGCGCCTGATCCTGCTGACCAAGATCGGCAGCCTGGCGCGCGGCTATTCCGGCGTGCGTCCGCTGATCATCGACACCCTGATCGCGCTCTACAACGCGGGCATCATGCCGGCCATTCCCTGCCAGGGTTCGGTCGGCGCCTCGGGCGACCTGGCGCCGCTGGCCCACATGACCCTGGCCATCCTGGGCGTCGGCCCGGTGCGCGTGAAGGGCGAGATCGTCGATGCCGGCGAGGCCTTGCGCGCCGCCGGCATCGAGCCGGTGACCCTGGCCGCGAAGGAGGGCCTGGCCCTGATCAACGGCACGCAAGTGTCGACCGCGCTGGCCTTGCACGGCCTGTTCATGGCCGAGCGCCTGGTGGAAGCGGCGATGGTCACCGGCGCCTTGTCGGTGGACGCGGCGCGCGGCAGCGATGCGCCCTTCGACGCGCGCATCCACGCGGTGCGCGGCCAGCCGGGGCAGATTGCCGCCGCCGCCATCTACCGCGAGCTGATGGCCGGCAGCGCCATCCGCGCCTCGCACCTGGTGGGCGACGAGCGCGTGCAAGACCCCTACAGCCTGCGCTGCCAGCCGCAGGTGATGGGCGCCGTGATGGACCTGGTGGCGAACGCCGGCCGCACCCTGCTGATCGAGGCGAACGCCGTCACTGACAATCCTCTCCTCTTCCCTGACGATGGGGCGATTGTCTCAGGGGGTAACTTCCACGCCGAGCCGGTGGCGTTTGCCGCCGACACGCTGGCCCTGGCGATTGCCGAAGTCGGCGCCTTGGCCGAGCGCCGCATCGCGCTGCTGATCGACGCCAATCTGTCCGGCCTGCCGGCATTCCTGGTGCGCGAGCCGGGCCTGAACTCGGGCTTCATGATCGCCCACGTCACGGCCGCCGCCCTGGCCTCGGAAAACAAGTCGCTGGCCCATCCGGCCAGTGTCGACAGCTTGCCGACCTCGGCCAACCAGGAAGACCACGTCAGCATGGCCACCTTCGCGGCGCGCCGTCTCGACCAGATGGCGCACAATACGGCTGTGATTGTCGGTATCGAACTGCTGGCAGCCGGGCAGGGCATCGAGTTCCACCGCCCGCTGGCCACCTCAAGCCACCTGGAGCACGTGCATGCCCAGCTGCGCGAGCAAGTGGCGCCCTACGACGCCGACCGCTTCTTCGCGCCCGACATCGAGGCCGCACGGCGCATGGTGGTCGATGGTGCGCTCTCGGCCTCGTGCAAGGAGCTGTTCACAGTGCTCCACCCATAATTCAACCGCGATAGGAGAGGTAATGGATTTCCGGTTCAAGGCAGGTAACGCGCCGATGTTGCTGTCGATGCCCCACGTGGGCACCGAGCTCCCCGACGAAGTCGCCGCCACCATGGCGCCCTGCGCGCTGGCGACGGCCGATACCGACTGGCACCTGGCCGAGCTCTACGAGGCCGCCGACCGCCTCGGCATCTCGACCCTGGCCGCGCGCTGGTCGCGCTATGCCATCGACCTGAACCGGCCGCCGGAAAACACGAATTTGTACCCGGGCCTGGACACCACCGGCCTGTGCCCGGTCGATACGTTTGGGCGCGAAAGCCTGTACCAGGACGGCAAGCTGCCGGACGCCGCCGAAGTCGGGCGCCGCCTCGACCGTTACTGGCGCCCCTACCATAACCAGCTGCGCGCGGAACTGGCGCGCCTGCTGGCGCTGCACGGCAGGGTGGTGCTGTGGGATGCGCACTCCATTGCCTCGGTCGTGCCGCGCTTCTTCGAGGGCCGCCTGCCGGACCTGAACTTCGGCACCGCCGAAGGTAAATCCTGCGATCCGGGGCTGGAAAACGCGGTGGTCGGCGTGGCCCGTGCCCAGGACCGATTCAGCATCGCGGTGAACGGCCGCTTCAAGGGCGGCCACATCACCCGCTTCTACGGCCAGCCGCAGGAGGGCGTACACGCGATCCAGCTCGAGATGTGCCAGTGCCTGTACATGAACGAGGCGCCGCCTTTCGAGTACCGTCCCGAAGTAGCGGCCGAGGTGCAGCCGCTGCTGGCCGACATGATGGAAGCCGCCCTGGCCTGGGTGCAAAAAGGGGAGAAATAAATGAACGCCCTGTTCGCACGCCACGCCCTGCTGCCGGAAGGCTGGCGCGGCGACGTGCTGGTCGAGTGGGATGCGCGTGGCGCCCTCACGCGGGTGCAGGCCGATGCACGTGCGCCGATCGGCGTGCCGCGCGCCGACTACGTGGTGCCGGGCATGGCCAACCTGCACTCGCACGCTTTCCAGCGCGCGCTCGGCGGGCTGACCGAGCATGCCGGCGACGGCCCGGACAGCTTCTGGACCTGGCGCGCACTGATGTACCGCTTCGCCGCCAGCATCACGCCGGAACAGGCCGAGGCCATCGCCGCCCAGCTGTTCTCGGAATGCCTGCGCCACGGCTATACCTCGCTGTGCGAGTTCCACTATATCCAGCGCGATCCCGAAGGCGAGCTGTATGCGCGGCCGGCCGAAATGGCCGAGCGCATCGCCGCCGCCAGCGCCCAGTCAGGCATCGGCCTGACCCTGCTGCCGGTGTTGTACAGCCACAGCGGCTTCGGCGAGCAGCCGCTGAAACCTGAGCAGCGGCGCTTTCGCAGCGACGTCGACACGGTGCTGCGGATCGTCGAGGCGCTGGAGCCGCTGCGCTCGGGCCAGCTGGAAGTGGGCGCGGCGCCGCATTCGCTGCGCGCGGCCGGCATCGAACAAATCCGCGCGCTGGCGCAGGCCATGCCTGCCGGCCGGCCGCTGCACATCCACATCGCCGAGCAGCCGGGCGAAGTCGAGCAGAGCCTGGCCTTCAGTGGCTGGCGCCCGGTCGAGTACCTGCTGGAGAACATCGGCATCGACGAACGCTGGTGCCTGGTGCATGCGACCCACCTGAACGCGGACGAGATCAAGGCGCTGGCCGCATCGAACGCCGTGGCCGGCATCTGCCCGACCACCGAGGCCAACCTGGGCGACGGTTTGTTCCCGCTCGGCGACTACCTGGCGGCGGGCGGGCGCTGGGGCATCGGCAGCGACAGCCACGTGTCCCAGAACCCGGTCGAGGAATTGCGCTGGCTCGAGTATGGCCAGCGCCTGCTGCACGGACGGCGGAATGTCGTTGCCACGCCAACGCGGCGCGACGTGGCGCTCAACTTGTGGCAGGATGCGCTGGGCGGGGGCGCACAGGCAACCGGCCGCGCCGTGGGTGCCTTGGAGGCCGGACGGCGCGCCGATTTGCTGGTGCTCGACAGCGCGCATCCGAACCTGGAAGGCGCGCCCGAGGCCGACGTGATGGGCCGCCTGGTCTTTTGCGGCAACGACAACTTGGTGCGCGACGTGCTGGCCGGCGGGCGCTGGGTGGTGCAGGGCGGGCGCCACATGGCCCAGGAAACCATCGCGCGCCGCTACCGGCAGGCGATCAACCAGTTGCGCGAGGTGAGAGCATGAACATCCTGATTCCCTTTGCCGGCCTGTCGGCGGTGCCCTGGAAAAACGGCGGCGGCAGCACGACCACCATCGCCGTCGGCCCGCCCGAGGCGAATCTCGAGAACTTCGAGTGGCGCGTGAGCCTGGCGACCATCGCCGAGGACGGTCCCTTCTCCAGCTTCCCGGGCGTGGACCGCACCCTGGCGCTGGTCGACGGCCATGGCATGACGCTCGACATCGACGGCACCGAACGCGTGATCCTGTGCGAGTCCGGCCCGGTGCTCGCCTTTGACGGCGAATCCCAGGTGGTGGCCAAGCTGAACCGCGGGCCGACCACCGACTTCAACGTCATGACGCGCAGCGATTGCTGCTACCACCAGTTCGGCCGGCGCCGCCTGGCGGGCAAGTCGACCTTCGTTGCGCGCGCCGACTTGACGGTGCTGTTCCTGGCCGAGGGCGAGAGCCTGGAGATCGCCAGCGACGCCGAACGCATCGGGCTGGTACGCTATGACGCGGTGATGTTCGACCCCGGCAGCGTGTGGTCGCTCGAAACCACGCAGGCGACGATCTTCATCGTCGATATTTTCTATTACAACGAGGACGAAGATGAGTGAACGCAGCAATCCGCGGGTCGACGCGGTATTTGCGAACGTGAATGTGGCCACCATGGTGGGTGGCTATGGCGAAATCATGGACGGCGCGGTTGCCGTGCACCACGGGCGCATCGCCTGGGTCGGCGCACGCCGCGACGCCCCGCGCGCGGCCGTCATCCACGACTGCGACGGCGCCTGGCTCACGCCCGGCCTGATCGACTGCCATACCCACATCGTCCATGCCGGCAACCGCAGCGACGAATGGGAAGCGCGCCTGGAAGGCGCCAGCTACGAAGACATCGCCCGCAACGGCGGCGGCATCATGTCCACGGTGCGCGCCACCCGCGCCGCCACCGTCGAGGACCTGATCCGCGTGAGCGCGCCGCGCGTCTCGCAGCTGCTGGCCGAGGGCGTGACCACGCTCGAAATCAAGTCCGGCTATGGCCTGAACATGATGGGCGAGGCGAACTTGCTGCGCGCCGCGCGCCGCCTGGGCGAAATTTTGCCGGTGTGTGTGAAGACCACCTTTTTGGGCGCGCATGCGCTGCCGCCGGAATTCGCCGGCCGCGCCGACGACTACATCGCCGAGGTCTGCGAACGCATGCTGCCGCTGCTGGCCAAGGAAAACCTGGTCGATGCCGTGGACGCGTTCTGCGAGCACATCGGCTTTACCTACGACCAGACCGAGCGCGTGTTCAATGCCGCCAAGCGCCTGAATTTGCCCGTCAAGCTGCATGCGGAGCAATTGTCCGAGCAGCGGGGCGCGGAGCTGGTGGCGCGTTATCGCGGGCTATCGGCGGATCACCTGGAGCATTTGACGCCGGCGGGGATCGCGGCCATGGCGGCTGCGGGCACGGTGGCGGTGCTGCTGCCGGGCGCCTGGTACTTCCTGCGCGAAACGCGCATGCCGCCGATCGCGGAGCTGCGCCAGGCCGGCGTGCCGCTGGCGGTGGCGACCGATTGCAACCCGGGCACCTCGCCGCTGAGCTCGATCCTGCTGGCGATGAACATGGCGTGCACCATGTGGCGTTTGACGCCGCGCGAGGCGCTGCAGGGCGCCACCGTGCACGCGGCGCGCGCGCTCGGCATGCAGGACCGGGTCGGTACGCTGGAAGTGGGCAAGCGCGCCGATTTCGCGCTGTGGGATATCGCGCGGCCGTCGGAGCTGGCGTATGCGATTGGCTTCAATCCGTGTCAGGCCGTGGTGAATGGCGGCGTGATGCGCGAGCGGGATGTGGGCTTGCCGGCGGGTTTTTGAGCGGGTAGGGCAGGGCGGCTTCGCGTTTGCGCTTGCCTGTTTGCGTTTCGTGACGGGACGCGAGGCACCGCGTGGGCTCGAGAGCCTAGCGCGGCCCGGCCCACCCTACAAATGCGATTCTCGTAGGGTGGGCACTCGTGCCCACGCGGTACACACCCCGGTCATTCGAACCGCTTCACAACGACTGCAACTTCGCCTTCGTATTCGACACCGCCCGGTGCAACATCCGCTCGGCATGAAAATCGTTTGCCCGCTGCACCTCGATCGCATGCAGGCTGCGCGAATAATTATCCAGGCGTGAACGCAGCCAGGCTTTGTACAGCCGCGATGTGATCGGTTTGAGGCTGAGTTTCACCGTTCTCTCCTTCAGTGGAAGAACATATTCTCGACCTCGCCTACCTCTTGCGTTTGTGATAACTCAATCGTGCCACACCCCGGCACAATGCTTGAGGCTTCTCAAATCGCCCATTCCCAGCTCGGTAATTATGAGCTCAAGAGAATCCGTAAGAGAGGTAAGCAATTGTAAGAACGACCATGGTCAGCGGCTTCAGGCGGATATATTGAAACCGTTGATTTCCATCTCCCCTCCCCATCTAAACAATGGGTTCGCCCACGGCGCTACAAGGTCCCGTGGGCTTTTTCTTGGTCCGACGGTTTGCGTGCCCGAGGATCAGAGCCCGCGCCGCGCCAGGTGATCCAGCGCTTCACCCGTCACGCGGCAGATCCGCCACTCCGGCAAGATCTCGGCGCCCACCGTCTGGTAAAAGCCGATGGCGGGTTCGTTCCAGTCCAGCACCGACCACTCGAAGCGGCCGCATTGGCGTTCCACCGCCAGCTGGGCCAGGCGCGCCAGCAGCTGGGTGCCGTAGCCCTTGCCGCGGTGCGACTGACGCACGTACAAGTCTTCCAGGTACAAGCCCTTCTTGGTGAGGAAGGTCGAGAAGTTATGGAAGAACAGGGCAAAGGCCACGACTTCGCCGTTTTCCTCGCCGACGATGGCTTCGCAGGCCGGCTTGTTGCCGAACAGGCCTTCGTGCAGCAGCTCCTCGGTAGCAACTACCATGTGCTCGAGTTTCTCGAACACGGCTAGCTCGACGATCATCGAGTGGATGTCGGTCACGTCGGCCGGCTCGGCGGGGCGGATGGAAAAGTGTGTGGCAGAAGTCATGGGGTTTCGATGGCGTTGTTCAAAAGATCATTTTGCACTGGTTTGGCTGCGGGTGCACGCAGTGCCCAGGCCACGCTGGCCAGGCAGAGGATCATGCCGAAGAATTCGACGGGACCGGGACGATAATGTTCGAGCTTGATCGACAGCAGCACCGACAGCACCGGCGTGATCACGCCGATGTACACCGCTTTCTGCGGGCCGATGCGGGCGATCAGCGTGAAGTAGGCCAGGAAGGCGATCACCGAGCCGAAGAAGGCGAGATACAGCAGGCCCAGCGTGTACGACAGGGTGGGCGGCGCCACGAAGCGCTGGCCGGTGAGCAACACGTAGAACACCACCAGCAGCGTGCCCCACAGCATGGACCAGGCCGTGGTCAGCATCACGTTGGTCGACTGCTCGCGCACCTTGCCCACCATGATGCTGCCGGCCGAGCTGGCAACCGTCGCCGCCAGGGCCAGCACCACGCCCAGCAGGAAGTGGCCGCTGCCGCCGCTCTGCAGGTCGCGCCAGGCCTGGCCGATCGAGTGCCAGAACAGCAGGGCGACACCGGCGGTAGCAACCGCGCCCGCGCCCCAGGTGCGCGGCGCAATCGGCGTGCCATGGAACAGGCGGCCCAGCAGCGGCGTCCAGAACACCATCAGCGCGAACAGCACCGCCACCAGTCCGGACACGACGACTTCCTCGGCCTGGTAGGTGCAGATATAGGACAGGCCGAAGGTGGCTGCACCCTGCAGCATCATCCATTTCTGGGTACGCCAGGGCAGCTGCAGCTTGTGGCCGCGGATCAGGCAAATGAAGAACAGGGTGGCCGAGGCCAGGGCGAATCGGTAGACCACGGACACGGCCGGCGGTACGTCGCCCAGCTGCAAGGTGATGGCGAAGAAGGTCGAGCCCCAGATCAGGGAGGCGATGACGAAGAGGACGGAAGAAGGCATCGCGAAAGTATACGTGCTTTCGCTGTTGCCTGTCGTCTATAGATTGGCAACAAGAGACTGAAGGACGCAGGTTTTTGAAGGCGCTGCAACACCTGTACGAACAGTGCCATGGCGGTAGGGTGGACGGGTCTCCCGTCCACGCGTTCGAACGAATCATGCAATGTGGCGAAGCAAGCGTTGGTTGGACGCGTGGACGGCATAGCCGTCCACCCTACCGCCGCGCAGATGAAGCGATCAATGCGTCACGCGCGTCTGGTAGCCATTGCTCAGCAAGCGCACGCGCTCGCCCGGCCGGAACAATTCGTCGGCCGACTGGGTAATCGCCCGCAATTCGCCATTGTCGAGCTTCACGGTGATCTCGAAACCAGGGCGATTATTCGCATTCGCCTCGACCCGGTTCCCGATCAGCCCGCCGGCAATGGCGCCGACGATGCCGACCGCCGCCGAGCCGTTGCCGCTGCCGATCTGCGAGCCGGCCAGGCCGCCCAAGGCTGCGCCGCCCATGGTGCCGACGCCCGATTCCGGGTTGACGATGGTGACATTGCGCACCGATTCGACCACGCCCATGCGCACCACCTGCTCGGACTGGGCCTGGTAGGAGCGGTAGACGCTGCCCGACTGGGGCGGCGAGGCGCAGCCGGCCAGCAAGGCAGCGGCTGCGCAGAAGGAAACGAGGGGCAAGGACGTTTTCATGATGATCTCCGGCTTGTTTCTATGACCATAAATCCTACTCCTCGTGCGCGGAAGGTGGCGCGCGGCCTTATCCAAAGCTCAATATGCCGGTCAATAGGCCAAGTTCAAGCGCCGGTACAGGAAGCCCAGCACGAACAGCGGCCCGATCAGCAAGAAGCGCAAATCGTCGAAAAAGGAGGGCTTCTTGCCCTCGATCTTGTGCCCGATGAATTGGCCGATCCAGGCCACCACGAACACGGCAATCGACAGCGGCAGCACGGCGTAGGGCGGCATTGCCGCCAGCACGGCCAGCATCAGCGAGGCCATCGCCAGCATGCCCAGGGCAAAGGGTTTCGAGAGCTGGAAGTAGTACCACATGGCCGCCGTCACCGCCGCCAGCGCCAGCAGCGGGTGGATCGCCCACAGGATGCCGAGCAGCGAAAACACGATCACCGGCACGCACACGAAGTGGATCAATTCGTTGGTGGGGTTGCGGTGGCTTTCGCTGTACAGGTGGAGCAGGGTGTGGATGTCGCGGGTCGGGGCTGCACGCATGGGGTCTCCGATATGATGGTTTTATGAGCAGATTCTACACCCGGCAGGAAGGAAAAATCACGCTGCCTGGGCCTGCTCGGCAAAGCCCGGCCGCGCCCCCAGGCGCATCTGCGGGTGGTTCGCAAACAGCTCCGATACCCATTCGACGAACACGCGCACCTTGGCCGACAAATGGCGGTTTTGCGGATACACCACGTGCACCGGCAGCGGGTCGCTCGACCAGTCAGGCAGGATCTGCACCATGCGGCCTTCCTGCACGTGGCGCAGCAGCAGGTAATCGGTCATCTGGATCACGCCCAGCCCCGCCAGCCCGGCCTGCACGTAGGCATTCGAATCGTTCAGGGCAATCGAGCCGGGCAGGGGCACCTCGATACGCTCGCCGTCGCGCGTGAAATCCCAGTCGTAAACTTTTCCGTTCTTCGCCGAGAAATAGTTCACGCAGCGGTGCTGCAACAGATCGTTCGGATGCATGGGCCTGCCATGGCGCGCCAAATAGGCCGGCGAAGCGGCGGTAACAAAATTGATGACGCCGACCCGCCGTGCGATCAGGCTGGTATCGGCCAGCACGCCGCCACGCACCGCGCAATCGACGCCTTCCTCGATCAGGTCCACGGTGCGGTCGGTGCTGCCGAGTTCCAGCGTGATGTCCGGGTAGCGCTCGAAGAAGTCGGGCAGGGCGGGCACCAGGATTTCGCTCGACAGCCCGGTGGGCGTGTCCACGCGCAGGCGGCCGCTCGGGTTCAGGCGCGTGCGCGACAGCGATTCCTCGGCGTCGCGCACGTCGGACAGGATGCGGATGCAGCGTTCATAATAGGCCGCTCCGTCCGAGGTCACGGTAACGAGGCGCGTGGTGCGGTGCAGCAGCTTGGCCGCGAGCGAGGCTTCCAGCGCCGCCACCAGGGTCGAGACGCTGGCCTTCGGCATGTTCAGCATCTCGGCCGTGCGTGTGAAACTGCCAGTGTCGACCACTTGCACGAAGACTTCCATGGCTTGCAGCTTGTTCACTTTGCGTCTCTCTCGATCAGGAATCGTTCAGGTTTTTCGGCTATTGTTCGCGTATTCCGAACAATCAATTCGAAATTGGCATCTTTATCAGATTGTAGATGATGTCTATAGTGTTCGTACTGACAGGTGCATTATCTAAACGGAGCAGGACATGACACACAAGGATGGAATCGTCGCAACGATCGCACTGGCGCTTTCCACGCTGGCGATGGCGGGCGTGGTTGGCAGCGGGGCCTATGGCCAGGCGGCCGGCGTCGAGGCGCGCGGCATCCAGGCCTTGTCGAACGCGGTCATGGAAACCGCCTGCCCCGACGTGCAGCCACGCGATGCTGCGCCTGCACAACTGCTGGCCGTCGCCAGCCAGGTGGCGCCATGAACGCGCCTTTCGAACCCGGCCTGGCCGGCAATGCCGACGACGTCCGCGTGCGCGACCTGGAAGTAGCCGGTGAGCAAGGCCCGCTGAAGGCGCGCCTGTACGCCGCCGGCCCCGTTTCCAAGCGCGACACCCTGATCGTGTTCTTCCACGGCGGCGGCTTCGTGCAGGATAACCTGGACGATTCCGACAGCTTCCTGCGCCACCTGGCCGATGCCAGCCATGCCCAGGTGATTTTGGCCTCGAACTACACGCTGGCCACCGTGCGCCCCTTCCCGGCGGCGGTGGAAGATGCCCACGCCGTGCTGCTGTGGGCAAAAAAGAACAAGAGCAAGCTGGCCTGGAACGGCAAGCGCATGCTGGTGGCCGGCATCGAGGCCGGCGCCAACCTGGCCGCCGTCTGCGCGCTGATGTCGCGTGACCGCGGCGCCCCGAAGCTGGCCGGCCAGATCCTCTTGATGCCGATGCTCGACCCCGGCCTGTCGACCTGCTCGATGCGCGAAATGCCGAACTGCCCCGACATGGAAGCCCTGGCCGACAGCTGCGCCGCCGGCTACCGCGGCTACCTGCCGCACGCCGCCGACCGTACCCACCCGTATGCCTCGCCGCTGCAATCGAGCCGCCTGAAAAACCTGCCGCCGGCCCTGATCCTGTCTGCCGAGGACGACCCCTTGCGCGACGAAGCCGAAGCCTATGGCGCCAAGCTGCACACCTTCGGGGTGCAGGCCACCGTGCGCCGCCTGCTGCCGGCGCCGCTCACCGAACCGGGCGGACGCAACGACTGCGCCTGCAAGGCCAGTGCCATCACTGAAATCGCCGGCTTCGTGGCCAGCCTGGACGGGGAGGCAGCCACCGGATGATGCCTTCTTCCTGATCTCGCCGATCGCCTGATCCACCACTGAACCGCAAACCGCGCTCGCCTGATCGAGCGTGGCGGGACCCGCTTTGCCCATTTTTCCTGCGCACTCACCAAAACGGCGCCGGGTGGGGCGGGTATTGCCTAATTAATTATTAATACTCAACAATAACAAGGGGTAAACATGAAACGCATTCATGATTGGGCCGCACTCCTGCGGCCGATGACGATGGCGCTGGCAGGCGCCGGCTTGATCGCAGCAACCCTCGCCGGCTGCAGCGACGCAACCGGCAAGGCCGCCGAAGCCCAGGCGCCGGCCGCGCCGCCGGTCTCGGCCGCCTTGGTGCTGGAGCGCCCGATCGCCGAAACCCAGGAATTCTCGGGCCGCCTGGAAGCCATCGAGCGCGTCGAGATCCGTCCGCGCGTCAGCGGCTTCATCACGGCTGTCAACTTCAAGCCGGGCAGCGAAGTCAAGAAAGGCGACGTGCTGTTCGTGGTCGACGCGCGTCCTTACCAGGCCGAGGCGGCGCGTGCCGAAGCGGCCGCCGCTTCCAGCCGCGCCAAGCTCGATTTGGCCCGCCGCGAACTGGCGCGCGCCGAAAGCCTGCTGGCCGACAAAGCCATCGCCCGCCGCGAGTACGACGAAGCCGCCGCCGGCCAGAAGGAACTCGAAGCCAACGCCAACGCCGCGCAAGCCCAGGCCGAGGCCGCGCGCCTGAACCTGGCCTACACCAAGGTGGTGTCGCCGATCGACGGCCGCGTCTCGAAAGCGGAAATCACCCTCGGCAACCTGGTCGACGCCACGGCGGTGCTGACCTCGGTGGTGTCGCTGGACCGCATCTACGCCAGCTTCGACGGCGACGAGGAAACCTACCTGCGCGTCGGCGCCAAGGCCCAGCAGGGCGCGCCGGTGGGCGTGCGCGTGGGCCTGGCCAACGAAGACGGCTTCCCGCACGAAGGCAAGCTCGAATTCGTCGACAACCAATTGGATGCCCGTACCGGCAGCGTGCGCATGCGCGCCACCTTCGACAACGCCGAGCGCAAGCTGGCGCCGGGCCTGTTCGCACGCATCCAGCTGGGCGCCGCCGACAGCCGCAAGGCCGTGTTGATCAGCGACCGCGCCGTCGGCACGGACCAGAGCCGCAAGTACGTGTTCGTGGTCGGCGCCGACAGCAAGGCCGAATACCGCCCGGTCACCCTGGGTCCGACCGTCGACGGCCTGCGCGTCGTGCGCAGCGGCCTGAAGGTCGGCGAGAAGATCGTCGTGAATGGCCTGCAGCGCGTGCGCCCCGGTGCGCCGATCGCCGCGCAAATGGTGGCGATGGATGCCGCGCCGGCTGCCACGCTGGCGCTGGCCGCCAAGGAGTAAGACCATGAACATCTCCCGCTTCTTTGTCGACAAGCCGATCTTCGCCATCGTGCTGTCGGTGCTGGTCTTCGTCGGCGGCCTGCTGGCCATCTTCAAGCTGCCGATCTCCGAGTACCCGGACGTGGTGCCGCCGTCGGTGGTGGTGCGCGCCCAGTACCCCGGCGCGAACCCGAAAGTGATTGCCGAAACCGTGGCCGCGCCGCTCGAAGAGCAGATCAACGGCGTCGAGAACATGCTCTACATGAGCTCGCAAAACACCTCGGACGGCGCGCTGATGCTGACGATTACCTTCGCCATCGGCACCAATGTCGAGCAGGCCGAGACGCAGGTGCAGAACCGCGTCCAGCGCGCGCTGCCGCGCCTGCCGGAAGAGGTGCGCCAGATCGGCGTCACCACCGTGAAAAGCTCGCCGAACCTGACGATGGTGGTGCACCTGAAGTCGCCGGACGGCCGCTATGACGACCTGTACCTGCGCAACTACGCGACTTTGAACATCAAGGACCGCCTGGCGCGCATCCACGGCATGGGCGAAGTGCAGCTCTTCGGTTCGGGCGACTACGCGATGCGCGTCTGGCTCGACCCGCAGAAAGTGGCCGCACGCGGCCTGGTGGCGGGCGACGTGGTCGATGCGATCCGCGAGCAGAACGTGCAGGTGGCGGCCGGTGTCGTCGGCCAGGGGCCGAGCAAGGACGCCGACTTCCAGCTGACCGTGAACACGCAAGGCCGCCTCTCGAGTACCGAGGAATTCGGCAACATCGTCGTCAAGACGAACGCCGACGGCGCCACCACGCTGCTGAAGGACGTGGCGCGCCTGGAGATGGGTTCGAACTCCTACGCCCTGCGCGCCCTGCTGGACAACAAGTCCGCCGTGGCGATCCCGATCTTCGAAGCGCCGAACGCGAACGCGCTGCAGCTGTCCACCGACGTGCGCGCCGCCATGGCCGCGTTGTCGGAAGATTTTCCGGAAGGCGTCGAATACAGCATTGTGTACGACCCGACCCAATTCGTGCGCGAGTCGATCGACTCCGTGATCCACACCCTGCTCGAAGCCGTGGTGCTGGTGGCGCTGGTCGTGATCGTGTTCCTGCAAAGCTGGCGCGCCTCGATCATTCCGCTGCTGGCCGTGCCGGTGTCGGTGGTGGGTACCTTTGCCGTGATGCTGATGTTCGGCTTTTCGATCAACACGCTGTCCCTGTTCGGGCTGGTGCTGGCGATCGGCATCGTGGTCGACGACGCCATCGTGGTGGTGGAAAACGTCGAGCGCAACATCACGAATGGCCTGTCGCCGCATGATGCGACCATCCAGGCCATGAAGGAAGTCAGTGGCCCGATCATCGCGATTGCCCTGGTGCTGTGCGCCGTGTTCGTGCCGATCGCCTTTGTCTCCGGCCTGACCGGCCAGTTCTACCGCCAGTTCGCGCTGACGATTGCGATTTCGACCGTGATCTCGGCCTTTGCCTCGCTGACCCTGGCGCCGGCGCTGTCGGCCGCACTGCTCAAAGCCCACGATGCGCCGAAGGACCGCCTGACGCGCATGATGGACGCCGTCTTCGGGCGCTTCTTCGCCGCCTTCAACCGCTTCTTCGGCCGCGCCTCGCACAACTACGAAGGCGGTGTGAAGACCGTCCTGCGCCGTAAGACCATGTCGCTCGGCGTGTACGCCATCCTCGGCATCGCCGCCGTCTTCATGTTCAAGGTGGTGCCGCCGGGCTTCGTGCCGCAGCAGGACAAGGCTTACCTGATCGGCTTTGCCCAGCTGCCGGACGCCGCCTCGCTCGACCGCACCGACGCCGTGATCCGCAAGATGTCGTCGATTGCCGCCGATATCCCTGGCGTGGAATCCTCGATTGCCTTCCCCGGCCTGTCGATCAACGGTTTCACGAATGCGCCGAACTCCGGCATCGCCTTCTTCAGCCTGAAGCCGTTCAATGAACGCAAGGGCAAGGAGCAGTCGGCCGAAGCCATCGCCGCCGAGATCAACAAGCGCATGGGCGCGGTGGAAGACGCCTTCGTGATGGTGCTGCCGCCGCCTCCGGTGAACGGCCTCGGCACCACCGGCGGCTTCAAGATGATGCTGGAGGACCGCGGCAACCTGGGCTACGACGCGCTGTACAAGGCGACCCAGGCGATGCAGGCGAAAGCCTGGGCCGACCCGCGCTTGCAAGGCGTGTTCTCGAGCTACCAGATCAACGTGCCGCAGCTGTTCGCGGACATCGACCGGGTCAAGGCCAAGCAGCTCGGCGTGCCGCTGCAGACCATCTACCAGACCTTGCAGGTGAACCTCGGCTCGCTGTACGTGAACGACTTCAACCAGTTCGGCCGCACCTACCAGGTGCGCGTGCAGGCCGATGCCCAGTTCCGTTCGCAGCCCGAGCAGATCGCCCAGTTGAAAGTGCGCAGCAACAGCGGCGAGATGATCCCGCTGTCGTCGCTGATGCAGCTGAAGGACAGCTATGGCCCGGACCGCGTGCAGCGCTACAACGCCTATGTGTCGGCCGACATGAACGGCGGCCCGGCAGCGGGCGTGTCGTCGGGGCAGGCGCAAGCCATCTTCGAGCAGATCGCGAAAGAGACGCTGCCAAAAGGGATCGCGTATGAATGGACCGACCTGACCTACCAGGACATCCTGTCGGGGAACACGATGATCTACGTCTTCCCGCTGTGCGTGCTGCTGGTGTTCCTGGTGCTGGCCGCCCAGTACGAAAGCTGGACCCTGCCGCTGGCGGTGATCCTGATCGTGCCGATGTCGATTTTGTGCGCCCTGGTGGGCGTGAAACTGAGCGGCGGTGACAACAACATCTTCACGCAGATTGCGCTGTTCGTGCTGGTGGGGCTGGCCTCGAAGAACGCGATCCTGATCGTGGAATTCGCCCGCGAGCTGGAACACCATGGCCGCAGCATCGTCGAGGCCGCGCTGGAAGCCTGCCGCCTGCGCCTGCGTCCGATCCTGATGACCTCGATCGCCTTCATCATGGGCGTGCTGCCCCTGGTGTTCTCCAGCGGCGCCGGTGCCGAGATGCGCCATGCGATGGGCGTGGCGGTGTTCGCCGGCATGCTGGGCGTGACCTTCTTCGGCCTGTTCCTGACGCCGGTGTTCTACGTCCTGCTGCGCACGCTGGCCAAACGTTTCGAAAAGCCTGCCGCGGTGCGTACGCCGGCGGTGCATGTGGAAGAAGGAGTCGCACAATGAAGGCCATGATTGCTAAAGGTATTGCACCGCTGATGGCGGCCCTGTTGCTGAGCGCCTGCGCGGCGCCGGCTTTCCAGCAGCCGCAGGTGTCGGTGCCGGCGGCGTTCAAGGAAGGCGCCGTACAAACCGCCGCCGACGGCAGCCGCTGGCAAGTTGCGCAGCCGGCCGAGGCGCGCGAGCGTGGCGAATGGTGGCTGGCCTTCCAGGACCCGACCCTGACCGCCCTGATGGACGAAGCGGCCTGGAACAACGCCAGCCTGGCCGTGGCGGCGGCGCGCGTGAAACAGGCGCGCGCGATTGCCGGCATCGCCGCGGCGGACCGCGTGCCGCAAGTGGGCGTCGGCTTCGGCGCCCAGCGCGGGCGGGCCTCCGCCCTGGAAGCGAACCTGCCGCAGGGCAGTGCGGTAGCGCCGCGCACCACCTACAACGCCAGCCTGTCGGCCAGCTACGAGGTCGACCTGTTCGGACGCGTGTCGTCGAACGTCGCGGCGGCCCGCCAGGATGCCGGCGCGGTGGAAGCCAATTACCGCTCGGTGCTGCTGTCGCTGCAGGCCGACGTCGCCCAGGCCTGGTTCCGCCTGCGCGCCCTGGATGCCGAACTGGAGACCCTGGCGCAAACGGTGCGCCTGCGCGAGGAAAGCGTGGGCGTCAACCAGCGCCGCTTCGACCTGGGCGACATCGGTGAATTCGACCTGACGCGGGCCAGGACCGAGCTGGCCACCACGCGCCTGGAAGCGGTGGGCCTGCAACGCCAGCGCGCCACGACGGAACACGCGCTGGCCGTGCTGCTGGGTCGTCCGGCGGCCAACTTCACGGCCGGCGCAGCGCCCTTGCCGGCGACGAGCGCGATGCCGGTGATTCCGGCCGGGCTGCCATCGACGCTGCTGGAACGCCGGCCCGACATCGCGGCGGCCCAGCGCGGCATGGAAGCGGCGAACGCGCGCATCGGCGTGGCGCGCGCGGCCATGTTCCCGGCCTTGAACATCGATGCCGCCGGCGGTGGCGTCGGCGGCACGGTGGCCGAGGTGTTCAAGTGGAGCAGCCGTTCCTGGGTGCTGGGCGCGATGCTGTCGCTGCCCATCATCGACGGTGGCCGCAACAAGGCCAACGTGACGCGCAGCGAGGCGGCGCTGGAAGAAGCCGTGGCCAGCTATCGCCAGAGCGTGCTGAATGCATTCGCCGAAGTCGAGGACAACCTGGCCGGCCTGCGCGTGCTCGATGCGCAGGGCGTGCAGGTGGAAGCGGCGCTGGTGTCGGCGCGCCGCTCGGCCGAGCTGGCGCGCAAGCTCTACGATGCCGGGCGTTCCAGCTATCTCGATTTGCTCGATGCGCAGCGCAATTTGGCGGCGGTCGAGCGCAGTGCGGTGCAGTTGCGTGGGGATCGGGCGCTGACTACGGTGGCGCTGATCCGGGCGCTGGGTGGTGGTTGGGATGCGCCGGCGGCTTCCAAGGCGCTGGCCAGTAACTGATCTCTTGACGGATCAATCCGTGAATTGCCCCTTGCGGCGGCCCGTGTATGCGGCCCGCCGCTTTTTTTCGTGTGCATGGCAAGACGGGCAGGGCGCTACAATCGGCGCATGCCGAATACCGTTTCCCAAGACAGCTCTCTGCTGATGGGCCTCGCGCCTGTCATTGCGCCCGATACCCGCGTCCTGATCCTGGGCAGCTTCCCCGGCGCTGCCTCGCTCGCCGCCCAGCAGTATTACGCGCATCCGCGCAACCAGTTCTGGAAACTGGTGGGGGCGCTGGTGGGCGAAGACTTGTACGGACTGCCTTATAACGAACGCCTGCCACGCATGCTTGCGCACCGCTTCGGGCTGTGGGATGTGCTGGCGGCCTGCGAGCGCGAGGGCAGTCTCGACTCGGCGATCCGCAAGCCCGCTGCCAATGACTTCGAGCGCCTGCACAAGCTGTGCCCGCAGCTGGAAACCGTCGGCTTCAACGGCCAGGCATCGGGCAAGTTTGCAGCCCAGTTCGAGCAGGCTGGCTATCGGACGGTGGTGCTGCCGTCGAGTTCACCGGCGCACATGGCGATGAGCTTCGAACAGAAACTTGATATCTGGCGCTTATTGATAGCACCCGTTGAGGAGCGGCAGTGATCGCTAATCGCGCAAAGCGCATGACAGCGATAACTACTCCCGCCACCGCTTCCTTGTCGGTCTGCTTGTCTGCCCACTCTTTAGCCGTTGACGCAAATAATTGCGGACATCATCACTGTCATATCCAAGACCGTCCTGCTGCATGGCGACTCTTGCACCATGTGCTTGCGCGATGGAGTTCAAGCGCTGTTCGGCTGCATAGGTGGCTTGCCAAATTGCGGCGACCATGAAGGCATGAGGGTTTACACCCAGCTCCTGAGCAGCCGAGGCAACAAGCCGCTTCAGGTCATCGGGAATATTAAGTGACGTCATTGCCATCGTTTGGCCGCGTAACGTAAAGCAGGTGCTGGCAGGTTACTACCTCAATAAGCGGACTTCAAGCGGCAGTATTTTCCCGATTCGGTTCAAGCCAGGTGAACCGATATCCCGCGCGCCCGATACGGCGCCAGCACCGCATCCGGCACACTGGCCATGGTCACCAAACCTGACAGTTCATCCAGCGGAATCACCTGGTACGGCGACGCCGTCGCCAGCTTCTCAGGCGAGGCCAGCACGATCGTCTCAGCCGCCGCCGCGCTCAGCGCCCGCTTGACGCCAGCCTCCTCGAAATCCCCGGTCGACAGTCCCGCTTCCGGATGCACGCTGCACACCCCCATGAAGTAGACATCGGCCCGCACCTGCCGGATCGCTTCCACCGTCGCAGACCCCACGCCCACCACCGAATGCTTGAACAGCCGCCCACCCAGCATGATTACCTCGATAGAAGGATGCGCCACCAGGCCCACCGCCACCGAAGGACTGTGGGTAATGACCGTCGCCCGCAAGTCCGGCGGCAGGTGCCGCACCAGCTGCGCAGTGGTCGTGCCGCCATCAAGGAAAACCACTTGCCCCGGCTGGATCATGAGCGCGGCCGCACGGCCGATGGCGCTCTTGTCGTCCACGGCGATCTGCTGCCGTGCCGCGAAGTCGCCCATTGCCGGCGAGGCGGGCAGGGCGCCGCCATGCACCCGCTGAAGCAGGCCTTCGGCGGCCAGTTCGCGCAAGTCGCGCCGAATGGTGTCTTCCGAAATGTCGAGTTGAAGGGCGACGTCCTTGGCGACGATCTTGCCGTCGCGCTTGAGCAGGTCGAGTAAAAACAGCTTGCGTTGTGAGGTCAGCATGATTGCACGATTTATCTTGATGTTGCACGATTTTGCACGTTATTATAAAAATACGCAAACAAAATGGAGGCTACCGTGCAAGATCACGTTCGTATCCGTAGCGAGCAAGTGCTGGAAGACGACTGGCACGTGCTGAAGAAAACCACTTTCGACTACCGGCGCCGCGACGGCAACTGGCAAACGCTGACCCGCGAAACCTACGACCGCGGCAACGGCGCCGTCGCCCTCCTGTACAACCGCGCGCGCCGCACGGTGCTGCTAACGCGTCAGTTCCGCTTCCCCGCTTACGTGAACGGCCACGACGGCTTCCTGATCGAGGCGGCGGCCGGCCTGCTCGACCAGGCCAGCCCGGAGCAGCGGATCCGCGCCGAGCTGGAAGAGGAAACCGGGCGCCGTGTCGCCCACCTGGACCAGGTGTTCGACGTCTTCATGAGCCCCGGCTCGGTGACGGAGCGGCTGCACTTCTTCCTCGGCGAATACGACGCCGCCTCGCAAGTGGGCGCGGGCGGCGGCCTGGAAGAAGAGGGCGAGGACATCGAGGTGCTGGAACTCGATGCCGACGAGGCGCTGGCGATGGTCAAACGCGGCGAGATCATGGACGGCAAGACCGTCATGCTGCTGCAGTACCTGCACCTGCAGGTACTGAAACCGCGCAGCATGATGATCCTGGTCGCCGGCCCCTACCGTTCGGGCACGGGCGACGACCCGGCGCGCATCGCGCAGAACGTGGCGGCGATGGAAGCCTGCGCGCTGCCGCTCTACGAACGCGGCCACGTGCCGGTGCTGGGCGAATGGCTGGCGCTGCCGGTCGTGCACGCCGCCGGGTCGATGCAAGCAGGCGACAGTATCTACGACACCATCTTTCACCCGCATTGCGAGCGGCTGCTGGCGCACTGCGACGCGGTGCTGCGCGTCGGCGGCGCGTCGCAGGGCGCGGACAGGATGGTGACGGCAGCCCGGCAGCGTGGGCTGCTCGTCTACCGTGACCTGGACGAAGTGCCATGGGCCGATACCTCGGCGCTGCGATGACTTTCGCGCTGGGTCAAGTCACCACCCGGAGGACGCCAGTCAGGAATCGCATTTCACAGGCTGGTCGAATACGATTTTTCCATCGGCAGACTTGTGCGCAACCAGGAATCTCGCGTCACCAAGCGGCGCGAGTTTGGCGTTTGGTGCGAGCACACACTCGCTGCCGCTATACATGTCGAATTCATACACTAGTCTCGGGATCTGACGCTCGATCAACTGCTCATATGGCCCGGAAGTGTGGCGACCAAGGTCCATTAAGCCAAACCCGATCGCGGTGTAGAAGACGGTCTGGAATAAGCGCGTCACCAGCGCAAAGCGGAGTGTGCTTTGGGGCCAGGTACCCGCAAACATCCATTTGCGTACCTGGTCTAGTTGAGGGAACATCGTCGGGAGGACCACCAGCGAGGACATGGCCGTGCCAGCCGCCGCCATGAGTGCCCCCCACATGGTGATGAGAAGCGGGATCATCAAGATTGCAACGATCAGGTTGGTATGCGTCAGGCCAGTCGGCGTGACGTGGACAACGCGTGCCACCTGCTGGCTCGCCAAGCCATACGCGATCGTGGAGGCAACCGCAAACCCGATAGCGATTGCCGCCTTGCCGAGCAAGGTTTCCGACAGGAGGCGATACAGCCGCACGCAGTCCCAGACTGCCACGTAGGCAATGAAAGCCAGGACCAGGAAAAGAAATTCCCTGACGCCGACTGCCTGGGCCATCATGGCAGCAAACGCAAACAGGAAAACCACGTTCAAATAGAGCTTCTGCTCGGTAGTCAGTACGGCGAACGACGCACTGGCCCAACTACGCACGCGACTGCGCTGTTGCGGGGTCGAGAAAACCAGGACGATGCCCCCCAGGGATGCAAGCAACAAGAACACAAGATGCGTTCGTAACAGACTTTCCGGATGCGATACCGGAGCAAAAGCATAGATCCCTGCACTGGCCAGGATACCGAGGGTGATGCCGATTGACAGCCGCTTGAGCAGTTCGGCGCGTGACATGGTCGTCGGTGTAGGGCGAGGTTGTGGGCAAGTCATGAGGTTCCTTTCGGTCTATAGATAGGTAGGGGAGCTGCAGTTCGACCGCGCGCTGCCTGGTCGGTTCGCGGCGGCGGCAAGTGGAACTACCTTGCATGTAGAAGAACCGGTTTATCGCCGTTCGGCGACTACATGAGGAGGGCGGCAAGCAGTGTTTCCCTATCCGTGCTACACTGCATGCAGTCGACAAGGTTCTGGTGACTTTGACGACCGCCCCAGACAGGCCCGCAGTGCGAGACGTGTAACGCCGCAAGCGATGATGCCGGAAGGGGTTGTCAATCGAGATACGTTGGTCGAGTTACACAATGGAGCACCACGCAGATAGCGTGGGTATCCGGAGCGCCGCACCCTGCAGATAGCACGGGCTGGCGCACGATTCAATCTT
>Ga0308160_10001732_pt1 | contig 28966 bp, 21 predicted proteins | sample PhyFR1_FD_201036 | JGI IMG/M metagenome (GOLD analysis project Ga0308160, IMG submission 201036) | Phyllosphere microbial communities from UC Gill Tract Community Farm, Albany, California, United States - DLSLF.R1 | ecosystem: Host-associated > Plants > Phyllosphere > Unclassified | place: USA... | reverse complement strand
TGCGGGCAGTTTTCAAGTGCCGGCGACTTGCTCTTCACAACCGCAGCAACGCGCGGCTTGCGAATCAGTTGATTGATGGTTGGCATCGTTCCTAATCCAACAAAGTACTACAGTTGATGACCCGAATCGCGCAAAGGCGACCCGGGGACTGAAACCTAGTCCCGTTCCAAGACTGACAGCGGAGGCGACGAAAGCCACTCACGAAAGGAGCGGCTGCGAGAGCGTATACGATTGCCAGAATAAATCGAGAACTCGCGAGTATAGACTTCTCGCAAAGTGTGGTCAACCGGTTTACTGGCAGCGCAGGGAGAGCCTGGCTGAAATGGCCGGTAAACAGGCGGGTTTGTGGTAGTCCTGACACAAGCGGCAATGCCCCGTGGAAGCGCCTTGCACGGCAGGAATAGCTTTTCCGGCGATAAAGATCGGATAATAGCCGACTTTCCTCTGCCGTTCCTGTCCCATGCGTCTGCCCGTGCGTTTGCCGCTGCGTTCATCCCTGCCTCCGGCCACCGTCTACCTCGTGCTGACGTACGTGCTGCTGTCGGCGATGCCCTTCTATCCGCTGCTGCTGGGCTTGCCGGTCACGCGTCCGCTGCAGGTGCTGGGCGTCGAAGTCATCGCCTGGATCGCGGCATGGGCCCTGTTCAAGCGGCCGGCCTGGTTCCACCCGCTGCTGCTGCCGGCCTTCCTGGCGCTGCCGAGCGAGCTCTATTTATATACCTACTACGGCCAGGGCATCTCGACCCACCACCTCGGCATCATGGCCGAGACCAGTCCACTCGAAGCGATGGAGTTCCTCGGTTCCAAGGCCTGGCTGCTGGTGGCGGTGCTGCTTGGTGTCCTGGCCTGGTGGGCCAGCTGCTGGCGCGCGGCCTGGAAGACCCGGCAACTCGACTGGAACGACAGCTCGCGCTGGGTCGTGCTGGGCGTGCTCGGGCTGGCGGTGGCCATGTTTGCCTACGAAAAGAAGGTGGGCGTCGCGCCGGAGCCCAAGCCTGCTGCTGCTACCGCCGCGCGCGTGCACCTGGCGGCGGCGGCCAAGCCGGCGGCGTCCGCCACGGTTTCCGCCTCGGCCACAGCCTGGACGGCGCCGCGCTTGCCGGGCTGGGCCAAGTTGCCGGTCGAGCTGGATGCCTTTGCCCGCTCCTGGCCTTTCGGCCTGGTGGCGCGCGGTGTCGATTTTTACAAGGAACGCCGGTACCTCGCCGACCTGAACCGGCGCAGCGCCGCCTTCCGTTTCGACGCGCGCCAGGGCGACCCGGCGAATGCACCCGACGTGCTGGTGATGGTGCTGGGCGAATCGGCGCGCTACGACCGCTGGAGCATCAACGGCTACACGCGCGAGACCAATCCGCTGCTGGCCAAGGAAGAGAACCTGGTGCCGCTGCAGGACCTGATCACCTCGGTATCGGCCACCCGCCTGTCGGTACCGGTGATCATTTCGCGCAAACCCGCGATGCAAAGCCTGAAGGATGGGTTCACCGAAAAATCCTTCCTGACCGCCTTCAAGGAAGCCGGCTACAAGACGTTCTGGCTGTCGAACCAGATCTCCTTCGGCAAGTTCGACACGCCGGTGTCGGTGTTCGCCAAGGAAGCCGACACGGTCGAGTTCCTGAACCTGGGCGGCTTTACCACGCGCTCGAACCTGGACGAGGTGCTGTTCGATCCGCTGGCGCGGGCGCTGGACGACCCGGCGCCGAAGAAGCTGATCGTGCTGCATACCCTGGGGAGCCACTGGAATTATGCGCACCGCTATCCGGCCCGGTTCGACAAATGGACACCTTCGCTGCGCGGCGTCGACAAGCCGGTGGTCACCGACGACGCTATCGAGCCGCGCATGAGCAACAGCTACGACAACTCGATCCTGTACACGGACTGGTTCCTGAGCCAGGTGATCGACAAGTTAAGATCGCCGGAAAAGGCGGCGGCCCTGATGTATGTGGCCGACCATGGCCAGACCCTGTACGACAAGTCCTGCGACCTGGCCTTCCACGGCCACAACACGCAATACGAATTCCACGTGCCGGCCTTTGTCTGGTATTCGGACGTGTATGCGGCGCTGTATCCGGCCAAGGTGGCGCAGCTGAAGCAGCACCGCAAGGCGCGGCTGTCGACCGAGAACGTGTTCCATACGCTGGTTGATCTGGGCGATATTCGCTATCCGGGCGAGCGGTTGGAGTGGAGCATCGCCAGCGCGCAGTGGAAGCGCCACAAGCGCTATGTCGACAGCTATGGCTGGACCGACTACGACAATGCGCGCATGCGCGGCGATTGCCGCGAAGTGATCGACAAGGGGACGCCGTTGCCGCGCAGGTGACGATCGCGCTGGCCTGAAACGCTTGATTGGCCGGGTTGCGTAGGGTGGCCGGCTTTGCCGTCCACACGTTCAACGATCCTGCGAAATATCGCGCCGTGCTTACTGGCGCTGAACGCGTGGGCGGCGCACCGGCCGCGTGTCCACACGCTGCCGGGTGTAGCCGACCACCCTACAGCACATGCGCACCCGCTTCGGGCTGGCCCAGGTAAGACTCCAGCCAGTCCGCCACCTTCTTCGCCTTCCCCTCGATCTCCGGCCCGAATCCCTGCGACGCCAGCAGCGCGATACCGTTGGTCTGCGCCAGCACGCCCGGCGCCAGCACCAGCCGGCCCTCCTCGTCGCGGCCGATGCACAGCGCCTCCAGCCGGTGCTCCAGCAGCGACGCCAGCACCAGGTTATGCGACGACACCACCACCCTTGCCCGCGCCGCCAGCGTATCGAGCACCGCCGCGCCCGACGCCACCGACTCCACGTGGTTCGTGCCCCTGAAGATCTCGTCGATCAAACAGATACCCGGATGCGGCCCCTCGGCCAGCGCGATCAATTCCTTCGCCCGGCGCAGCTCGGCCATGTACAGGCTCTGCCCCTCCAGCAGCGAATCCTCGTTCTGCATGCTGGCATACACCGGCAGCGCCGGCAGCCGCGCGCGGCGCGCATGGCAAAAGCCGAAGGCCCGCGCCACCACCAGGTTCAGCCCCAGCATGCGCAGGAAGGTGCTTTTGCCCGAACCGTTCGGCCCCGAGATAAAGGCGCCCTTGTCCTTCAATGCCACCGACAAGCCATCCGGCGCGGCCAGCAGCGGATGCACGCCGGCCCCGATCTCGATGGCGCCGCTGCTCCGCTCGGCCCAGCACCATTGCGAGGATGCGAGCAGGCTGCGCGCCAGCGCCAGGTCCGCCTCGAGCTCGGCGCAGGCCAGGTAACAGCCGATCAGGAAGTCACGCTCGGCAAAGACGATGGCCTGGGTCCGGAAATAGTGCTTCACGTTCGACAGCATGAACCAGTCGCCGTAGGCCCCGCCGTCCTGGCTCATGCGCGCGAACATCGAGCGCGACAGGCGCCCACTCAGTTTGGCGGCGTGCTGGGCGCCCTCGCGCAGTGCGTCCGGCGCCGCCGCGTCGCGGGTGCCGACGGTGCTGCTCGCCAGGAGCAGCATCTGCAGCGTATTCAACGCGCGCTTCCAGGCCTCGACGCGCTCGTGGTAGCGCATCTGCCCGGCGATCAGCAGGTACAGGATGCCCGCGGTGGCCAGCCAGGACAGGGGCGTGAGGATGACGCCGGCAATCGAGGCCAGCAGCGCCAGCGGCAGCAGCCAGGTCCAGCGCAGCCAGGCCGGCGCGGGGAGCGCCTTCCCCTCGAACAGCAAAGCCGCCGTTTCGGTGTCGGCATCGCGCAAGGGCCGCAGGGACGCTTCCAGCTGCGTGCGCCGCGCCGGATCGGCCATCAGCGCGCGCAGGCGGTCGGCCTGGTCCGCGCATTCGGCATCGCTGGCGCCGCCGCGCAGGCGCCGGTACAGGCTCTGGCGTCCGAAGATGCTGACGCCCCCGCTCAGGCTCTCGTGGTAGCGCGGCAGCAGCAGGTCGTTCCAGGTCTGGTCGTCGAGCGGTGCGTCGCCTGCCGGGGCCACCCGGTGCAGCTGGGCGATGTCACTGTCGGCGAAGGGGTAGTCGATCGGGGTCGCATCCGGCCAGGCAAGCAGGCCGCGCGCGCCCCTTTTGAAGGAGTCGAGCAGCGCGGCGGGAGTGTCGGTCATGGTCGGTTCCAGGGAAAGTGGGAAGTATCCACACCCCATCTATGGACAAGTTGACAAAATTCAACAGTAAGCGAACTCATCCAGTGTTCGTTCCCCCACATACCGCCGGGTTCGTCTCTGGCAGGATAAGCCGACCATTTACCCGACGATCTCGACGAGAGGACTGCACGATGAAACGCGCGTTCGCGGCCACCCTGATGGGCCTTGCAGTATCTGGCGCCCTCGCCCAGCAAGGCGACGGCACCCGCTTCGCTACCAACATCAACATCTTCAAGCCCGACAAGGTGGAACCGACCGCCGAGCGTATCCGCGCGATCAAGGCGCCGAGCGGTTTTACGGTGACTGCCTTTGCCACCGGCCTAAAGAACGCGCGCATCATCGCGGTGGCGCCGAACGGCGACGTGTACCTGAGCCGGCGCGACCAGGGCGACGTGCTGCTGCTGAAGGATGCGAATGGCGACGGCCGTGCCGACGGCGCCCCGGTCACGGTAGCGAACCGCGCCGGCGCCCACGGCCTGGCGATCCGCGACAACAAGCTCTACCTCATCACCGCCAAGGAACTGTTCGTCGCCGACATCAAGACCGACGGCCGCCTGGGCGACCTGAAAATGCTGATCGGCGACCTGCCCGACGCCGGCCAGCACGCCAACCGCACGATCGCCTTCGGCCCGGACGGCATGCTGTATATCAGCGTCGGCAGCACCTGCAATACCTGCAACGAGACCAACCCGGAAAACGCGACCCTGCTGCGCGCCTCGCCGGACGGCAAATCGCGCAGCATCTTCGCCAGCGGCCTGCGCAACACCATCGGTTTCGCCTGGCACCCGCAGACCGGCGAACTCTGGGGCTTCGACCACGGCATCGACTTCCTGGGCGATAACCAGCAGCAGGAAGAACTGAACAAGATCGAGATGGGCAAGCAGTACGGCTGGCCGCATGTGTACGGCGCCGGCGAGATCTACCCGCAAAGCACGCCGGTGGGCGAGATCAGCAAGCAGGAGTGGAAGGCGCGCAGCACGCCGATGGTGCTGGGCTATACCGCGCACGCGGCGCCGATGCAGTTGGTGTTTGCCGACAAGAGCGCCTTCCCAGCCCAGTACCGGGGCGACGCTTTCGTCACCATGCGCGGTTCCTGGAACCGGAATCCGGCCTCGGGCTACGAGATCGTGCGCGTGCGCTTCGAGAATGGGCAGGCGAAAAGCATCGAGCCTTTCGTCACCGGTTTCCTGACCGATGGCGGCAAGACCCACATCGCGCGGCCGGTGGGGCTGGCGTTTGCCAGGGATGGGGCGCTGTTGATGGCGGACGATGCGAACGGCGTGATCTACCGCGTGGCCTATACCGGTTCCGGGGCTTCGGCGCCGAACGGCGCGGCCGCGATGCCGCCGGCCGGGCCGATGGAGCAGCAGGCCAACAAGGGCAATGGGGTGCCGCTGGCGAACAAGCGCTCCGAGACCCAGGCCTCGGGCGCATTGACGGTGAGCTCGTCCTCGTTCCGCAACGGTGCGGCGATGGATCAGAAGTACAGCGAGTATGCGGACGGCGTGTCGCCGGCGCTGTCGTGGAAGGCGGTGCCGGGGGCGAAGTCGTACGCGATCATTGCCGAGGATCCGGATGCGAAACCGGTCACGCCCTTCGTGCACTGGCTGGCGTGGAATATTCCGGGGAACGTGACCAGCTTGCCGGAGGGCGTGCAGGAGCAGGCGCGGCTGACCGATCCGGACGGGGTGCTGCAGGGGCGGAATACGCGCGGTTCGCTGGGGTATTACGGGCCGAAGCCGCCGGTGGGCGAAGCGGCGCATCCGTATCACTTCCAGGTGTATGCGCTCGATGCGATGCTGGAGGTGCCGTTCGGGGCCGACCGCGATACGCTGCTCAAGGCGATGCAGGGGCATGTGATGGCCAAGGGCGAGATCGTCGGGAAGTATGGGCAGAAGCAGAAGCCGCAGAAGTGATGTCGTGTTGAACGGTGGTGTGCGGGCGTTGGTGGGGCTGTTGCCTGTTCTGTTCGTGGTGGGTTGAATCCGCGTGGGCACGGGGTGCCCACCGTACGGTCACCGTTATCGGCGAGATCATGCGAAACCGGACACATTATCGGCGAGATCATACGAAACGCGGATACGTACGTTATCGGCGAGATCATGCGAAACCGGATACGTGGCGTGTCCCGTACGGTGGGCACCCCCGTGCCCACGCGGATCATGCATACCAATAACGGCACAGGCAACAGCCCCGATAACGCCCGCACACCTCGCGAACACGCCCGTGTCCGCGTACGTTCGCCCATCCCCGCGCGGACAATGCCGGACACCTCCGTCCGCACTCCCACCCCTGCAAAATCAATGACTTAACTCCTGGCACGGATCATGCAATAACGACCGCATCACGTCGTTACCCGCACACACCATGATCCGCGATACTTCCCACCAGGACGCCGTCGTCACCGCGCCGCCGTCCCACAAATTCAAGCGCCCCGCCCTGGTCGCCGGCATCGTCGCCGTCCTGGTCGCCGCCAGCGCCTTGCTCTTCTCCGGCTGGAGCAGGGGCGAGCACTCGGTCAGCGCCAGCCGCCTGCGCATCGCCGAAGTCGGGCGCGGCACCCTGGTGCGCGACGCTTCCGTCAACGGCCGCGTGGTCGCCGCCGTCAGCCCGACCCTGTTCTCCACCGCCCCCGCCATCGTCAACCTGCAGGTGGCCGCCGGCGACACGGTCAAGAAGGGCGACGTCCTCGCCGTGCTCGAATCGCCCGACCTGTCCGACGCCCTGAAGCGCGAACAGTCCACCTACGAACAGCTGAAGGCCGAAGTCGCACGCCAGCAGATCCTCTCGCGCAAGCAAAAACTGCTGGCCCAGCGCGAAGCCGACACCGCCGAGATCGACCGCCTCTCGGCCCAGCGCACCCTGGAGCGCTACGACAGCGTCGGCCAGGTCGGCATCATCGCCAAGATCGACTACCAGAAGGCGAAGGACGCCCTGAACTCGGCCCAGATCCGCGCCCGCCACGCCACCCAGGCCGCGAACCTGGAAGGCGACGACGTCGCCCTGGCGATCCGCACCAAGAGCAACGAACTGGAACGCGCGCGCCTGTCGATGGCGAACGCCCAGCGCCGCGTCGACGAACTCACCGTGCGCGCCCCGGTCGACGGCTTCATCGGCACCCTGAACGTCCAGAACCGCATGGTAGTCGCCGCCAACGCCCCGCTGATGACCCTGGTCGATTTGTCGCGCCTGGAAGTCGAGATCGAAGTCCCGGAAACCTATGTGTCCGACCTCGGCCTGGGCATGAACGCCGAGATCACCCTGCCCTCCGGCAGCGCCACCGGCAAGCTCACCGCGCTGTCGCCGGAAGTGGTGAAGAACCAGGTGCTGGCGCGCGTGCGCTTCGATGGCGACCAGCCGAAAGGCCTGCGCCAGAGCCAGCGCGTCACGGCGCGCCTCTTGATCGAGGAAAAACCGAACGTGCTGATGGTACAGCGCGGCCCCTTCGTGGAAAACGAGGGCGGACGCTTTGCCTACGTGGTGCGTGACGGCCTTGCGGTGCGCACGCCGATCCGCATCGGCGCCACCAGCATCTCGGCGGTCGAGATCCTGTCCGGCCTGAAGCCGGGCGACCAGGTCGTGGTCTCGGGCACCGACGCCTTCAAGAACGCCGCGCAGGTCGCCATCAACTGAAACACCCGATACGAACAAACCCGAAAGGACATCCCATGCTGCGCATGACCAACCTCTCCAAGGTGTACCGCACCCACATGATCGAGACCCACGCCCTGCGCGGCTTCGAGATCGACGTCAAGCAGGGCGAATTCGTCACCGTGACCGGTCCTTCCGGCTCCGGGAAGACCAGCTTCCTGAACATCGCTGGCCTGCTCGAGGAATTCACCTCGGGCGAATACATCCTCGACGGCGTCAACGTGAAAGGCCTGGACGATGCGGCGCGCTCGCGCCTGCGCAACGAAAAGCTCGGCTTCATCTTCCAGGGGTTCAACCTGATCCCCGACCTGAACCTGTTCGACAACGTCGACGTGCCGCTGCGCTACCGCGGCTTCAATGCGCGCGAGCGCAAGGGACGCATCGAGGACGCGCTGGCCAAGGTCGGCCTGGCCTCGCGCATGAAGCACTACCCGGCCGAACTGTCGGGCGGACAGCAGCAGCGCGTGGCGATCGCGCGCGCCCTGGCTGGCTCGCCGAAACTGCTGCTGGCAGACGAACCGACCGGCAACCTCGATACGCGCATGGCGCGCGGCGTGATGGAACTGCTGGAAGAAATCAACGCAGCCGGCACCACCATACTGATGGTGACCCACGACCCGGAGCTGGCGGTGCGCACCCACCGCAATGTCCACATCATCGACGGCCAGGTGTCCGACCTGGTGCGGCACACGCCTTCGCTGGTCGATGCCGGTGCCGCCACCGCCGGCGCGACCGCTTGAGGACATAGCCATGTTCGCCTACTACTTCAAGCTCGGCCTGCGCAACCTGCGCCGCAATCCGGCCCTCACCGCGCTGATGGTGCTGATCCTGGCGGTCGGCGTGGCGGCCAGCGTCTCCACCCTCGCCATCCTGCACGTGATGTCGGGCGACCCGATCCCGGGCAAGAGCGACCGCCTGTTCGTCCCCTTCATCGACAACGGCCAGCCCGACGGCTACGTGCTCGGCGCCGAGCCGGTCGACATGCAGATGGCTTACCCGGATGCGATGAATTTGCTGCGCAAGCACCCGGCCGAACGCGCCACCGCCATGTTCGGCACCGGCATGTCGATCGAGCCGCCGCGCAGCGACATCCCGGCCTTCCAGGCCTACGGCCTGGCGCCGACGCGCGCCTTCTTCGCCATGTTCGACGTGCCCTTCCTGCACGGTCAGCCCTGGACCGCGGACGACGAGGCGCGCGGCGCGAACGTCGTGATCCTGAACCGCACCGTGGCCGAAAAACTGTTCGGCGACGCCAACCCGGTCGGCCAGCGCCTCATCATGAACCGCGAGCCCTTCACCGTGGTCGGCGTGCTCGGCGACTGGAACCCGATGCCGCGCTACTACAAGCTGATCGGCAGCGGCCCGGCCACCGGCGAGGAATTCATGATCCCGATGGCCACGGCGGTGCGCAAAGAACTCACGCCCTACGGCAGCGTCAACTGCAGCCAGGTGCGCGATCCCGGCTATGCCAGCCTGCTGGCCTCGGAATGCACCTGGATCCAGTTCTGGTTCGAGACCCGTTCGGCCTTCGAGCGCGCCGAACTGCAATCCTTCCTCGAGAACTACGCCGGCGAACAGCGCAAGCTGGGACGCCTGAAGCGCAACGCTCCGATCGAACTATACGACGTGATGGCCTGGATGGAAGTGCGCAAGGTGGTCGGCAACGACACCAAGTTGTCGGCCTGGCTCGCCTTCGGCTTCCTGATCCTGTGCCTGGTGAACACGGTCGGCCTGCTGCTGGCGAAATTCTCGGCACGCGCGCCGGAAGTCGGCATCCGCCGCGCGCTGGGCGCCTCGCGCCGCGAAATCTTCCAGCAATTCCTGATCGAGACCGGCGTGATCGGCCTGGCCGGCGGCCTGCTCGGCCTGCTGCTGGCCTTCGGCGCGCTGGCGCTGATCGGCATGCAAAGCCGCAGCATGGCGGCCATGGCGCGCATGGACTGGGAGATGCTGGGGCTGACCTTTGCGATCTCGCTGTGCGCGGCGCTGGTTGCCGGCCTGCTGCCGACCTGGCGCGCCTGCCAGGTGACGCCGGCCATCCAGCTCAAGTCGCAGTAACCGTCACCGATCATAAGAGAGACTGAACATGGAAATCCGACCCATCCTGTCCGCGCTGCTGCGCAACAAGACCGGCCCGATCCTGGTGGCGATGCAGGTTGCGCTCAGCCTGGCGATCCTGGCCAACGCCCTGCACATCGTGAACGAACGGCGCGAAGTGGCGGCGCGCCCGTCGGGACTATCCGACGAAGCCGCGACCTTCTATTTTTCGGTGCGTAACCTGAACCAGGACACGCCGGACCAGATGCTGGCCACCATCAAGCGCGAGCTCGAGGTGCTGCGCGCCGTGCCGGGCGTGGCCTCGGTGGCGCAGGTGTCGCAGATGCCGATGTCGCAAAGCGGCGGCACCACCAGCATCGCCGCCGACAACCGCCAGCAGCGCGAGAGCGGCTACGCCGCGACCTATTTCACGGGCGACTCGATGGTCAAGACCCTTGGCCTGAAGCTGGTGGAAGGACGCGACTTCCACCCGCAGGACATCCCCGAGGTGAACGAGCAGACGAATGCCGAGGTGCCGACCCTGGTGATCGTCACCAAGCCGCTGGCCGACAAGCTGTGGCCGGGCGCGCCGGCGGTCGGCAAGACCATGTACTTCGGCACCGGCAGCTCGGCGACCGGCGCCCAGGTGATCGGCGTCGTGGAAGACCTGATCAGCGCCCACGCCGAGATCGGCGAGACCGGCATCTTTTCGCTGATCATGCCGGCGCGCCAGTACGGCAACGGCGGCGCGATGTATGCGATCCGCAGCGAACCGGGCCAGCGCGACCGCGTGATGCAGGAGGCCGAGCAGGCGCTGCGCAAGTCCTCGGCCACGCCGATGATCCTGCGCATCAAGACCGTCGAGGACGACCGCAAGGACCGCTACCGCGCCGACACCGCCCTGTCGTGGATGCTGGTCACGGTCAGCGCGCTGCTGCTCCTGATTACCTGCAGCGGCATCGTCGGCATGGCCACCCTGTGGGTGAACCAGCGCCGCAAGCAGATCGGCGTGCGCCGCGCCCTTGGCGCCAGGAAGCTCGACATCCTGCGCTACTTCATCGTCGAGAACGTGATGATCACCAGCGCCGGCGTCGTTGGCGGCGTGCTGCTGGGCGTGGGCCTGAACGCGCTGCTGGTGTCGCGCCTGGAGATGGCGCGCCTGCCGCTGGTGTACCTGGTGGCCGGCGCCATCGTGTTCTGGGCCATCGGCATCCTGTCGGCCTATGGGCCGGCCTGGCGCGCGGCGAGCATCTCGCCGGCCCTGGCCACCCGCAGTACCTGACGCAGTACATGACGCGATGCTATGCTGACGGCCATGCCCACTGTACTCATCATTGACGACAACGCCGCCGTCGGCGTCGCCCTCGACGTGCTGTTTTCGCTGCACGACATCGCGGCGCTGCATGCGGCTTCCCCCGAGGAAGGGCTGGCGCTGCTGGCGCGTGAGCAGATCGACCTGGTGATCCAGGACATGAACTTCAGCGCCGACACCACCTCGGGCGAGGAAGGCGTGGCCCTGTTCCGGCAGATCCGGGCGCGTCATCCCGATTTACCGGTGATCCTGCTCACCGCCTGGACCCACCTGGACGCGGCGGTCGACCTGGTAAAGGCCGGCGCTGCAGACTACCTGCCCAAGCCCTGGAACGACGAGCGCCTGCTGGCCACGGTCACGAATCTGGTGGAACTCGGGCAGGCGAACCGTGCGCTGGCCCAGCGCGTGGGGCGCGAACGGCGCGAGCGGCGCGAACTGGAAAACCAGTACGACCTGCGCGGTCTGGTCTGGGCCGACCCGGCCACCGAACGTGTACTGCAGCTGGCCTGCCAGGTGGCGCGCGCCGACGTGCCGGTCCTGATCACCGGCCCGAATGGCACCGGCAAGGAGCGCATCGCCGAGATCATCCAGGCCAATTCGCAGGTCAGGGACGGCCCCTTCGTGGTGCTGAACTGCGGCGCCCTGCCCTCGGAATTGATCGAGGCCGAACTGTTCGGCGCCGACGCCGGCGCCTACACCGGCGCCTCGAAGGCGAGAGAGGGCAAGTTCGAGGCGGCCGACGGCGGCACCCTGTTCCTCGACGAGATCGGCAACCTGCCGCTGGCCGGGCAGATGAAACTGCTGCGCGTGCTGGAAACCGGCCGCTTCGAGCGCCTCGGCTCGAACCGCGAGCGGCAGGTGAAGGTACGCGTGGTCAGCGCTACGAACGCCGACCTGGCGGCGATGATCCGCGCCGGCACCTTCCGCGAAGACCTGTTCTACCGCCTGAACGTGATCGAGCTGCGCCTGCCGGCGCTGGCGGCGCGCCCCGGCGACATCCTGCCGCTGGCCACGCGCTTCCTGGCGCCGGGCAAGCGCCTTGAGCGCGGCGCCGAAGGCGCGTTATTGGCCCACGCCTGGCCCGGCAACGTGCGCGAACTGAAGAACGTGATGGCGCGCGCCAACCTGCTGGCGCAGGGCGAACTGATACGCGTGGCCGACCTCGGCCTGCCGGCGGCAGCGGCGCCGGCGGCGGCGCCGGAAGCCGAGCCCGACCGCGACGCGATTGTCTCCGCCCTGGCGCGCGCCGGCGGCGTGGTCTCGCAGGCCGCGTCCGAACTCGGCCTGTCGCGCCAGGCCCTGTACCGGCGCATGGAGCGCCTCGGCATCGGCAGGGGTGCGTAGGGTGGACGGGTCTCCCGTCCACGCGTCCAACCAGCGCCCGCACACCCGCTGACGCTCCGCCACCATGCGCCTGTCCCTCGTCACCCGCTTCTCGGCCCTGGTCGGCACCCTGCTGGCGGTCGGCATCCTGATCGCGCTGGCGCTCGAGCACTTCCTTCCCGGCCGGCCGCTGCTGGTGTTCGTGCTCTGCCTGGCCTGCGTGGTGCCGCTCGCGATCATCACGGTCCGCTCGCAGGTGCAGCCGATCCTGTCGCTGTTCCGCGCGCTGGAAGGCACCGTCAGCAGCTACCGCGACGGCGACTTTTCCTTCAGCCTGCACTGGCCCCAGAACGACGAACTGGCCGACCTGGTCGCCTCGCACAATGCGCTCGGCACCGTGCTGCGCGAGCAGCGGCGCGACCTGGTGCAGCGCGAACTGCTGCTCGACACCATGGTGCAGAACACGCCGGTGGCGATGCTGCTGGTGGCCGACCTGCCGCAGCGCGCCGGCACCGTGGTGTACGCCAACCTGGCGGCGCGCCAGCTGCTGGCCGACGGGCGCAAGCTCGAAGGCCACCGCCTCGACGCCTTGCTGGAGCACGCCAGCCCAGCCCTGGTCGATGCGCTGGCGCGCGGCGGCGACGGCCTGTTCACGGCCGGCGAAGGCGAGGACGAAGAGGTCTACCATCTGGCGCGCAGCCATTTCAGTTTGAACGGGCGCCGGCACGAACTGCTGCTGCTGCGCCACCTGACGGCCGAACTGCGGCGCCAGGAAGTGCAGACCTGGAAAAAGGTGATCCGCGTGATCAGCCATGAGCTGAACAATTCGCTGGCGCCGCTCGCGTCGCTGGCCCACTCCGGCGCGGAACTGGTGCGGCGCGGCCAGACCGAGCGCCTGCCGATGATCCTGGAAACCATCGGCGAGCGCACCCGCCACCTGGAAAGCTTCATCCTCGGCTACGCGCGCTTCGCCAAGCTGCCCGCGCCGCGCATCGCGCCCTGCGCCTGGACCGAGGTGGTGGCGCATCTGCAGGCCCAGGTGTCCTTCCGCATCACCGGCGCACTGCCCGAGGAAGCGGCCCGCTTCGACCGCAGCCAGATGGAACAGGCCCTGCTGAATTTGCTGAAGAACGCCCACGAATCGGGCTCGCCGCCGGACGAGGTGGAGCTGCAGGTGCGGCGCGCCCAGGACCTGCTGCGCATCGAGGTCGCCGACCGCGGCAGCGGCATGAGCGAAGCGGTGCTGACCAATGCCCTGGTGCCGTTTTACTCCACCAAGCGCAGCGGCACCGGGCTGGGCCTGGCGCTGGTGCGCGAAATCGCCGAAGCCCATGGCGGACGCGTGCTGCTGGCCAACCGCGAAGGCGGCGGCTTGGCGGTGACCATGATCCTGCCCATCTGACCTTTCATTCACCGGAGCCGCCGCATGCTGAAGATTATCGGTAAAGCCACATCGATCAACGTGCGCAAGGTGCTCTGGACCTGCGCCGAACTCGCCCTGCCCTTTGCACGCGAGGAGTGGAGCGACGCGGTCCACGCCGCCCTGAACCCGAACCGGATGGTGCCGGTGCTGGTCGACGGTGATCTGGTGCTGTGGGAATCGAACACCATCAGCCGCTACCTGTGCACGCGCTACGACGGCGAAGCGCTGCTGCCGCGCGAGGCCGGCGCACGCGCACAGGTCGAACAATGGATGGACTGGCAGGCGACGGAACTGAACACCTCCTGGCGCTACGCCTTCATGGCGCTGGTGCGGCACAGTCCCGCCCACACCGACCCGGCGCAGATCGACGCCGGCATCCGGGGCTGGAACCGGCACATGGGCATCCTCGACGCCCAGCTGCGCAAGACCGGGGCATATGTGGCCGGCGCGAACTTCACCCTGGCCGACATCGTGCTGGGCCTCTCCGCCAACCGCTGGCTGATGACACCGATGGACCGTCCCGATTATCCGCACGTCGCGGCCTGGCTGGAGAAACTCGACGCGCGCGACGCCTGCCGCCTGTACGGCCGCAACGGCACGCCTTGAGGCGAGCAGGCGCGGTGCTCTGGTAAGATCGGCCTTCACCGCAGAACGCCTCGCCATGTCCAAGCCGCCTCCCTTCGATCCCCGTTTCGCCCAGCCGGGCCACCCGCCCGCCACCATCACCGAATTCGAGGGCGTGCGCTCGCTGCACCTCGGCACCTCGTGGGAACAGGGCGCGATGCGCCTGGCGCGGCCGGATGCGATCGAGCTGGAATACGTGCAGATGATGATGGCCTGGCTGCTCTTCCTCGACAATCCGCGCCACATCGTGCAGCTGGGCCTGGGCAGCGCAGCGCTCACCAAGTTCTGCCACCGCCGCATTCCCGAGGCACGCGTGACCGCGGCCGAGCTGAATCCGAACGTGATCGCCATCTGCCGCGCGCTGTTCGAGCTGCCGCCGAACGATCACCGCCTGGACGTGCGCGAAATGAACGCGCTCGACTTCGTGCTCGATGCGGCCAACCACGGCCAGGTCGACGTGCTGCAGGTGGATTTGTACGACGAGGAAGCGCGCGGCCCGGTGCTCGACACGCCGGAGTTCTACCAAGCCTGCTTCGACTGTCTCAGCCCGAACGGCATCATGACCACCAACGTGTTCGGCGACCTGTCCAGCTACGACAAGAACCTGGATGCGATGCGCGAGGTGTTCGACGCCGTGGTCTGGCTGCCCGAGGTGCACGACGCGAACATCGTCGTCATCGCCTTCAAGAACGCGCCGCAGATCGACTTCGCCGTGCTCTACGAGCGTGCCGGCGAGATCAAGCGGCGCTACAACCTGCCGGCCAAGAACTGGGTCAATGGCCTGAAGGAGTGGATGCGCGACCAGCAGGAATAAGACCGCGCTCCAACAGTCACACGATCACTGGCACTCCGCCGGCAAGGCACGCTGCGCGATGCCTTCGGCGCTGCAGCTCCACGACACCTTGCCGTCCTCGTCGAGCGAGGGCTCGAACACCAGCGTGCCGGCGCCCTCTTTCGTGTCGATGCTGGTCATCACGCGCAGCACGGCGTTCTTCGGATCGATCTCGATTTCGCGCACCTGCCCGCCCGGATTGGCCTGGATGCCGGCCTGGGCCAGCGTCGGGATGCGGCCATGTTCGGCCAGGTAGTGCTCGACCTTGGCGCTGGCCTGCTGGCCGGTGGCGTAGGCGCTCATCGCCACCGCCTTGTGCGTGTATTCCTGGTAGGCCGGAATGGCGACCGCCGCCAGGATGCCGGCCATCGCCACCAGCGCGATCAGGCCGCCCATGCTGCCGGCGGCGGCGCCACCCAGGCGCGGCACGAACAGCGCCAGCAAGGTCGCTACCAGGTGGCGGCGCGGCTGGCGCGGCTCCTGGCCGGCGGCCAGGGCGCGTACCGCGGCCATGCGCTTGACCAGCCACGGGTAGTCGCCGACCAGTTCGTGGAAGGACATCCAGAAGCCCTCGGTCTCGCGCGACTGCTCGATGAAGGCGCTGTTGTTCATGGTGCGCCAGCGCTTGCCGCCGGCCGCCAGCGCGGCCATGCCGAATTCGGCGTTGACCGGCTGCTCGCAGGCGGCCAGGCCGTGGCGGTCGCAGGTGTACTCGCGGGCGCGCGAATAGGCGGCGCCGATCAGCGGCAGGATCGAGGCCGGCAACAGCACCGTGCCCCAGCTCAGGTGCTTGCGCTTGATGTGCCCGATCTCATGGCCGATGTAGAAATTCAGGGCGTCCGGGTTATCGTGCAGGCCGTCGACCACGTCCGAGTACAGCACCAGGAAGTCGCGCCCGAGGAAGCGGGTGGCAAAGGCATTCAGCGAGCCGCCCATCTGCAGCAGGTAGGCGTCGGGCGCGCGCTCCAGGCCCAGCTTGAAGCAGCACGCGTTGATCTGCGCGTCGAGGTCGGGAAACTGCTCGGGCGTGATGCGCACGGCGTTGCCCTTGAGGTAGGAAATCAGGGCGGACTGCGCGAAGCAGTAGAACAGGAAGAACATCACCGCGTAACCGAACACCGCCCCGCCCATGCCCGCCACCAGGCCGGCCCAGACGATCAGCGACAACACCAGCATCACGACGAACAGCGAGCGCTCGTTCTTGTACACCAAATCCATTGCACACCTTTCGATTGTCTGTTTGTAATTTCAACATGGCAACTTTACTTTATTGTCTAGAGGAAATAAACAGACTGTTCAGCTAGGTGTTGCCAGTTAGACACAGGGAGTAGGCTTCCCGTGGCAGTGTTGTCGCATCGCAAGTCCAGAAGAGTTATCGCGAGCAAGATTTCCCGGTCAATGACCATCTTCAATGAGGAACCGCGATGACCCACCGCACCTTGCATCCCACCCTGCTCGCCGCCGCCCTGCTGGCCGCCTTTCCGCAAGCGCAGGCACAGACTGCCGGCCAGGAGGCGCCCCAGACGGTGGTGGTAATCGGCTCGCGCGCCGCCGCCCGCTCGGCCCTCGACACGGCGGTGCCGGTCGGCCTGGTAAGCAGTCAGGACCTGGCGTCGACCGGCACCCTGGAGCTGGGCAAGGCGCTGCAGGAACTCGACCCCTCGTTCAACTTCAGCACCACCTTCATCAGCGACGGCACCGACATCATCCGCCCGGCCACCCTGCGCGGCCTGGGGCCGGACCAGTTGCTGGTGCTGGTGAACGGCAAGCGGCGCCACCAGCAGGCGCTGGTGAACGTGCAGCAGACGGTCGGACGCGGCTCGGCCGGCACCGACATCAATGCGATCCCGATGTCGGCCATCGACCACATCGAAGTGCTGCGCGACGGCGCCGCCGCCCAGTACGGCTCGGACGCGATTGCCGGCGTGATCAACATCGTGCTGAAGGAAGGGGCGGGCAAAAGCCTGGTCGGCGCCAGCGCCGGCACCACGTCCGAGGGTGACGGCGACACCTTCGGCGCCAGCGCATACCACGGCTTTGCGCTGGGTTCGAACGGCGGCTACCTGTCCCTCGCGCTCGAGGCGCGCCGCCGTGATGAAACGAACCGCGCCGGCCTCGATACGTTGCGCGTGACGCCGGCGCGCGTGACCCAGCGCATTGGCGACAGCCGTGCGAAAGACAGCCATGTGTGGACGAATGCCGCGCTGCCGCTCGGCGGCGGAGAACTCTACCTGTTCGGCGGCGCCTCGAAGCGCACTGGCGAAGCGGCCGGTTTCTTCCGCCCGCGCGAGGATGCGCGCAACGTGCCGGCCGTGTACCCGGACGGCTTCCTGCCCGAGATCCGCACCGAAGTGCGCGACGCCTCGCTGGCCTTCGGCTATCGCGGGGAGCTGGGCGGCGGCTGGAAATATGATGCCAGCTTCAACCACGGCCGCAGCGAACTGGTGTTCAACGAGCGCAATTCGATCAACGTCAGCTACTGGTACGAGAACCCTTGCCGCTGCGAGTCGCCCTTCGAGGCCTATACCGGCACGCTGGGCTTCCACCAGTCGACCTTCAACCTCGACCTGAAGGGCACGCTGCATTTCCTCGACCAGCCGATTTTCGTCGGCGCCGGCTTCGAGTACCGGCGCGACAGCTACCGCATCGAGGCGGGCGAGCCGGTGTCGTACCAGTACGGCCGCACCAACAACCCGGCGCTGCGCATCCGCGACCAGCATGGCGGCATCGCCCAGGCCGGCATCCAGGGCTTCCCCGGCTACACGCCGGCCAATGAAGTCTATGCAGGCCGCCACAACACCGCCTTCTACATCGACGCCGAACACAAATGGAGCGAACAGCTCACGCTCGGCTCGGCCCTGCGGCGCGAGCGCTATTCCGACTTCGGCAGCACCACCACGGGCAAGCTCATTGCCCGCTACGACCCGAGCCGCACGGTCGGCCTGCGCGCCAGCGCGTCCACCGGTTTCCGGGCGCCTTCGGTGCAGCAGAAGTTCTACAGCTCGGTGTCGACCAATTTGAACGGCGCCGGCGTGCTCACCGACACCCTCACCGCACGCGAAGGCAGCCCGGTGACGCGCGCCTTCGGCATCGCGCCGCTGAAGGAAGAGACATCGCGCAGCGCCAGCGCCGGCATCGTACTGCGTCCGGCGCCGAACTTCAGCATCACGGCCGACGTCTGGCGCACCGACATCGACGACCGCATCGTCTTTTCCAGCACGATCTCGCCCGAAACCGGCGCCTGCGCCACGCCGGCCGCCTGCCCGATCCGCACCATCCTGGCGCCGCTGCGCGTCGGCCAGGCCCAGTTCTTCACCAACGCGATCGACACCGAAACGCGCGGACTGGACATCACCGCCGAGCACACCACGCGCGGCGTCGCCGGCGGCAAGCTGGTGCTGTCCGGCCAGCTGGGCCTGAACCGCACGAAGGTAAAAGCGCGCCATTCGCAATCGAGCGTGCTGAGCGGCGCCCAATTGTTCGACGATGCGCAGGTGACGCTGATCGAACGCGGCCAGCCGCGCCAGCACCACGTGGTGGCCGCCGATTTCACGCGCGGCGCCTGGAACGCGAACCTGCGCGCGAATTACTACGGCAAGGTGCAGGGCCAGGGCTTCACCGCGCCCTATGTCCAGACCTGGGATGCGAAGTGGCTGGTCGACCTGGCGCTGCGTTTCTCGGTGTCGCGCAACCTGAGTTTGTCGGCCGGCGCCAACAACGTCTTCGACACCTACCCGACGCGCTGGGACCCGGTGCGCGCCGCCCCCTTCCCGCAGATGGGCTTCACCCACTGCTGGGAAACCTGCCCCTTCGGCATCAATGGCCGCAGCTACTACGCCCGCGCCGAATATGCGTTCTAACAGGAAAGTATAAATACATGCTGTGTTTGTTTCCGCACTGAACAGGGCCGGGCGCGGTCCTATGCTGGGGTCGTACAGCAACCGCCGGTTGACCACAGCAAGTGACGAATCATGAACACGCCCAGCTCCGCACCTTCCGCCACCGGGACCACCGAGGTCCCGGCGTCATCGAACGACAAGCGGCGGGCGGCAGCCTTGTCGCTGACTGCATGGAAGCAGTTCGTGAACGTGGCCAAGCCCTACTGGCTGGGCGAGGAAAAGCGCAGCGCCTGGGCCTTGCTGCTGCTCCTGATCGTGCTGATGCTGGTCGAGACCAAGCTGGCCGTCATGCTGAACAACCAGGCCGGCGAAATGACCTCGGCGCTGGCGGGCAGGAACAGCGACCGCTTCTGGAACTCCGTGCGCGCCTGCCTGTTCGTGCTGGCCTTTGCGGTGCCGGTGTATGCCTTCTATTACTACATGCGCGACCGTTTCGCCAACGGGTGGCGGCGCTGGCTGACCGGCCGCTTCCTCGACGGCTACCTGACAGGCCGCAAGTACTACGCGCTCGGCTCGAACAGCGAGATCGACAACCCCGACCAGCGCATCAGCGAAGACATCAACACCTTCACCGGCCGGTCGATCCACTTCCTGCTGATCTTCATCGGCTCGATCATGCAATTGGTGGCCTTCAGCGCCGTGCTGTGGTCGATCTCCAAGGTGCTGGTCGGCGTGCTGGCGGTGTATGCGCTGGTGGGCACGGTCGTCGCCCTCTACGTCTTCGGCAATCCGCTGATCCAGCTGAACTTCTGGCAGCTGCGGCGCGAAGCGGATTTCCGTTTCAGCCTGATGCGCCTGCGCGAGAATGCCGAATCGATTGCCTTCTACCGCGGCGAAGCCCAGGAACGCGCGCATATCGACGGCAAGTTCGACAGCGTGATCAAGAACTTCGCGCAGCTGATCAGGAAGCAGTGTTCGCTCAACCTGTTCCAGCGCACCTTCAGCCAATTGACGCTGGTGCTGCCCTTCGTGATCCTGGCCCAGGGCGTGCTGTCGGGCGAGCTGGAAGTGGGCCGCGCGGTGCAGGCGGCCGGCGCCTTCACGGCAGTGCTGACCGCCGTCGGCGTGATCGTCGATAACTTCGAGAGCCTGAGCCGCTTCGTGGCGGGCATCGACCGGCTGCAAGCCCTGTCGCGGCTGATGCTGCCGGAGACGGAGCCAGAGGCCACCGGCGTCGCTGCCGACGCCGCGCAGCCGTGCATCCGGATGCAGGCTTCCAGCCACCTCGCACTGGAATCCCTGACCCTGCATCCGCCGCGATCCGAGCGGGTGCTGATCAAGGAACTGAGCCTGACCCTGAAGCCGGGCGACGCCCTCCTGATCACCGGCGAAAGCGGCTGCGGCAAGAGTTCGCTGCTGCGTGCCATCGCGGGGCTGTGGAACACCGGCAGCGGCACCATCCACCACCCGCCGCTGGAGAGCTTCTTCTTCCTGCCCCAGCAGCCCTACCTGCAGGCGGGCACGCTGCGCAGCCAGCTGCTGTACCCGAGCGGACAGTCGGCGCTCGACGACGCGCAGTTGCTGGCGATCCTGGAACAGGTGCACCTGCCGCGCCTGGCCGAGCGCGTGGGCGGGCTGGATGCGGTGCAGGACTGGGAAAAAGTGCTGTCGGTCGGCGAGCAGCAGCGCCTGGCCTTTGCCCGCGTGCTGGTGCATGCGCCGTCCATCGTCATCCTCGACGAAGCGACCAGTGCGCTCGACAGCGCCAACGAGGCGTCCTTGTATGCACGCCTGCGCGAAAGCGGCACCACCCTGATCAGCATCGCGCACCGTCCGGCCGTGCTGCGCCACCACACGCATGTGCTGCGCCTGCTGGGCGAAGGCGCGTGGGAGGTGCACGAAGCGAGTAGCTATCAGTTCGATGGCACGGTCACGCCGCTGCGCACCGGCGCTGCCAATTTGCAGTTGGTGCAGGCGGCGCCTGTCATGGCGGCCGCGGGGTAAGCCGTTTCTAATCAGGCACCGCACATCGCTAATCGGCCTCCATGATCCGAACGAGTTGCATGATGTTCTTCTCGCTTCGCTGCAGATCGATCGGCAGCGATAACGTGGCATGCTTTTCCAGACGTTTCAGTAGCTCGACCAGCCTGCCGGTTCGCGTCGATGGTTCGGGAGACCAGGTCCAGGCGCAGGCGCCGTCGGATATCGTGAACACGTAACTGACGCCATCCAATCCCATGTGGCCCGATTCCTTTGGCTTCGCGATCGCCGAGGTGTACACGCGCCTGATCCGGTCCGCGGCCAGCGCGCTCAGCGGAGCATGGCGCGTCCTCGTGCGGATATCTGGCTTCTTGAAATTCATCCGGTACTTATGCCTGGACACCTGTTCAAACGACTCTTCCCAGAAGGACCTTGCGAACTCCACAAAATAGAGTTCGCTTCCGACGACTCTCAATCCGGATTCAGACGCGAATGAGGGATACGTCGTCAGCTGGATTGACGATGGCTTTCCGACGGCCTTGTCGATGAGACCATTGACACGCGTGTGATACGGATCGTTGCGTTCATCACGACAAGGCTCGAGTGCGTCGTGTGCGCTGGCAGAGGACTGGAACACCTCCAGCAGAAGCAGCAGTAACAGTGTCTTCAGCGCGCCAGGCCGCCGTGAAGCCGAACCCGGACTCAATGCGCGTCCGGAGACAGCGGATAGCCGAGAGAGGAACAGTTGACCAGGATGCGCTCCCGAAACAGCCCGGCATCGAAGCCGCCGAGCTTTTTCTGCTTTTCCAGCAAAACGGCCGATGCGGCATGAATGCGTTGCAGGACGTGCCGAACCCCGTCCTCGACAGGGGGCGAAATCAGGTTTGCAAAATCCGGCCTGACGCTGAAATGACCGACGTTGAGCCAGTCAGGGTTGGGTGGAAGCCCGAGACGCGACCGGCCTGAAACACGCTTCTGGAAACGGAACGGATGACGCGCCCGTCCATCCGGCCGCGCCAGGTACGCGAGCATCTCTATCTGGATCCACAAGTGTTCCATGGGGCCGCCATACTCGCCGTCCAGGCTCTGCGCCAGCTTCTTCAATACAGGATCGAGTGCGTCCGCGATTGCCCTGGTGTCTTCGTCGATGACGTTCGCATGGAATGCGACTTTCATGGGCCTGCCTTTCTCCGGTATCGGAAGCACATCGGATATGTCGAACGTACGGGTAGATCAGCGCCGCTCGCGCCACCACAGGCACAGCATCGCCAGCGCGAACACGACGGCAAACGTCCAGCCCGGCAAGGAAGGCTGATTCTGCACAGCCGCCACTGGCGTACGCGCCGCATAGCGGGCCGTGGCATCGCGCCGCTCGGCCGCCTGCCACAGCGGCCAGTCGCCCGCCGCGTAGACATAGACCTGACCGGCTACCGGCTTCGCGCCCTGGGTTTCCATGCGCAGCCAGCCGGCCTGGCGCGGCCACACGGCGACACAGGACGCATCGACGCGGTCGCTGCGGCGCTGCCAGGCCAGGGTCCGGCCCAGGTCCGGGAAACGGACCTTGCCGCTCACGCCTTGCGCGCAAATTTCCATTCGCTGATTCGGCAGCGGCATCTCTTGCGGATCGAGCCAGTGCACGTCCTCGATGCGCTGCACGGCCAGCGTATCGAGTACGCCCTGCCACCATAGCGCCAGTGCACGCGGTTCCTTGATCGCCTGGCGGTGCCAGTCGGCGGCGCCGAGCCAGCCGATGCGGCCCTGGCCCCACGGGCGCGCCCACACGGCGTCCTTGCCGGCCCACGCGCCGGTTTGCTTCGATGCCGGATTCAGGGGCGCGGATGTCAGGGCCAGCGAGCCGATCGTGGCGTCGGCGGCTTGCGCGCGCAGCGCCAGCTGCACGCTGCGCGACCAGACCGCGCTGTCGTTGGCATTCCCGCCCAGGACCAGCAGCGCGGCGCCCTTCTCCACTTCTTCCAGCAAGGCGCTGCGCGCGACGCCGGATGCGCGCTCGAACCAGGCGGCGTCGATCACCAGCAGGTCCGGCACGTCCATCTTTTCGCGCGCGGTTTCGCTGCGGGTGACGGTTTTGCCGAGCGCCACCTGCCAGTCGATCACGGCATGGCTGCTTCCCAGCAGTTCGTTCAGTACGCGTAAATCGAAAGATGGCGCGCTGAAGCGGCCGCGCACCTGCAGCGGCGGGATCTCGCTGACCACCACCGGCACCGATCCTTCAGCCAGCAGCTTGCCTTGCGCATCCAGCAGGCGCGCCTTCAGGTCCAAGGTTTCGGCCAGCGGCGGCAGCCAATCGACCGTGAGCGCGCCATCGCCGCGCGCTTCCGCCAGTACCTGGCCATTCTCGGCAACCAGTTGCAGGCGCGCCGGCGTCTTTGCCGTGCGCTGCACGGTGAGCGTGAACATGCGGCCCAGCGCCAGGCGGCGCGGGAAGTCCAGGCGCAGCGTGTCGGTGGTTGGCGGCGTCCATGCCAGCGGACGCGCCGGCAGGTCCTGCCATTGCGCGGCGCGCAGGCCGTCGCCTTGCAGGCTCAAGGCGCGTACGCCGTCGAGCGTCGCCGGCGGCCGGGCGGGATCGATGGCCAATGTGCCGCCCATTTCGCCGGGCAGCTTCCAGCCGGTGGCCAGCAAGACCAGTGCGCCGGTGGCAAGCAACACCAGCAGCGCATCGACCACGCGACGGCGCCACAGGTAGAGCAGCAGGCTGATAGCGCCGATGATGACGATGGCGGCGATCATTTCGCGTCTCCCTTCGCATGTTCTCGCTGCCAGGCCTGGGTGAACGGCGTGTGCGCCCTTGGTGTCGCTTGCAGGATCACCGGCGCCTGCGCGATGCCGGCGCGCAGCCAGGCGCGCAAGGCGGGACGGCAGCGCAGGCAGCCATCCGCCACGTCCTGGATCGCGCGTTGGGCGGCCAGGCGCTGTTCATCGTCGTTCAGGCGCTCGCGCACCCAGTCGTGGGCGGTGCGCGTCCACAGGGCCGGCAGCGGGCCTTCGTTCGACAAGGCCGTCACCAGCTCGCGCAGCGGCAGCGGGATCGCATCCTGGGCTTCGCCCTGCTCGCGCCGGTAGCTGGCCGCGCCCACCACGTCGCCCGTCATGCGGATCTCTTCCTTGATCGGCGGCGGCACGAAAGCCGTCTTGTGCAGGTAGATGCGGTCGGCCTGCTGCAGTTCCTTGATCGCTTCCAGCGCCTTCAGTTCCGGCGCCAGCGCGGTCTTCGGTGTGATGCCGCGCAGCGCCTTTTCGGCGTCCCACATCGCCACCAGCGCGCGGCGCAGGATTTTCTTGGTGCCTTCGTCGTACAACGTGGCGTTCTCGGCTTCGTCGTGGGCGTGGCCGAATTCGTGCAGCACGTCCATCTGGCCATTCGCGGGAGCGTGGCCGTGGTCGTCGTCGTGTTCTTCCTCGCCGCCGAACAAGGTCGATTCCTCGCCCAGGAACTGGCCGTAGCGACGGCGCAGCTGGGCCTGGTCTGCGGCGATGGCTTCGCTGCGCTCGCGCGCTTCGCTTGCCGCCATGCGGGTGGCCTTCATGTCGGCGATCAGCTGCTCGGTGTCGATGATGATCTGGCGCTGGCTGCGCAGGCTTTGCGGCTTCACCAGCACCGGCATGGCCGAGGTGACTTCCTCGTCTTCCTGCTCCGGCGCGGGCAGGCGCAACGTATAGGTCGGCGACTGCACCGTGTGCGGCTGGGCGGCGTTGTCGACGGCACGGACAAAAAAGTACATCTCGTCGCCCGGCTCCATGCCGAGTTCCGCCAGCGTCCACTGCCTGGCCCAGTTGCGCACGCGCGGGTCGTTCGATGCCGGCAGCGGCATCTCGCGGTCGGTGAACTTGATGTTCTCGCCGCTGCCGCGCGCCAGGGTCAGGTGCAGGGTGGCGCGGCGCACGGCGTAGTCGTCGCGCACCGTCAGGGTCATGGCGGCGCTCTTCGCTTCCGGCTTGAACTCCTGGACCATCTGGGTCGGCTGGGTGACCGTGATCTGCGGCGGCGCATCCGGCGTCACCTTCAGCGTGTAGCGCGCGCCGCGCCAGCGCCAGAACAGGGATTCGGTGGCGGCCAGCTCGGCGCACTTGGCGCCGACGTTCAGGGTGCGGCCATCGCTGAGTTCGAGGATGGTCTGGCCGGCTTCCGGGTTCTTCAGGCACCAGGTAAGCTTGCTCCCTTCCGGCAGTTCAAGATGGCGCGGTGCGCCTTCGGTGCGCGCCAGGCCGGTGTAGGCAGGCGGCGTCGCGGTGACGATCAGTTCCGGCACAACGGCAGCCTTGGCGGCCGGCGCCGGCGTGCCTGGTGCCGCCCCCTTCGCCGTGGCGCCCTGTTGGCCGAAGAACCAGACGATGGCGGCAAAGGCGAGCCAGGGCGCGAGCCAGCTCAGGCCCATGTCCACATGGCGGCGCACGATGGCGCGCACGGTGCGTGCGTCGAGACGCTCGGCGATGCGCGCCAGCAGGCGCTCGCGCTGCATCCTGGCCAGCGGGGTGTCGGCATCGATCAGCAGTGCGCTGCTGTCTTCCAGCTCGGGCACGTCGGCGTCGAGCCAGCTCACCCAGCCGTGCGATACGCGCTGACGCAGGCGCGCGCCGTCCCACATGCACCAGGCGACCCAGGCCAGGAGTCCCGGCAGCAGGCGCAGCGACAGCCAGGGCAAGGCGCCCAGCACCCACAGCGGCAGGCGCCGCAGCAAGGCGGCACGCCAGATGCGCCGGGCGATGTCAGCGTCGGCGTGCATGGGTCACCATCCTCTCGAGTGCAAACAGGGCCACCAGCGCCCACATCAGGAAGCCGCGCAGGGCACCGTCCGCGTGCATCGCCGCCGGCGTCGGCGATGCGGCAAAGGACTGCGACGGCGCGGTATAAGGGAGCGGCGCGTAATGCAGGCTGCGCCAGGTTTCCAGCAGGCGGCGCGCGGCGGCCGGGTCCGACGGTGGCCAGGCATCGGACGTCCACAGGCGGCCACGCGCGCTGTCGGCGTAGCGGATGCCGTCGACCGTTGGCGCTTTTGCCAGCTCGGGGAAGGCGCTCGCATCGGCGACCCACCACAGCGGCGCGCGCATCGAAGCCGGGGGCGCCTCGAGCTGGTCCCAGACGATCAATTCGGTTTTCGCGCCAGGGGCCTCCTCGACCACCGCGCGCAGCGGACCGTTCAGGGCCGCGAACATGCGCCGCCATTCCCCGGCCCGTTCGCCGGCGACGGCAACGTGCACCTCGCCTGGTACGGAAGGCTTGGCCAGCGTGCGCAGGTCGAGCGCATGGCGGAACTGCGGCGGCGTGGCCGGCATCGGAATATCGCCCAGCACCAGCAGGCGCGCATCCGGCTTCCATTCGCGCTCGTGCGAACGGACCCAGGCCAGGGCCCTGGCTGCCGGCAGCGACAAGCGCGCCGCATCCTTGAATCCGGCGGCCTGCACCTGCTGCTCGGCCCAGCGCGCATCGGTCCCCTCGGCCACGACCACGGTGTTCCCGCGCCACGGCAGCACCGGGTTGGCCAGCCAGGCGATCAGGCAGGCCAGCAGCAGGCAGCGCAGGATCATGAGGATGACGTCGGCCCAGCGCCACACGCGCATCTGGCGCGGCTCGGTGCGCGGCAGGAAGCGTGCCGTGGCCATCGGTTCCGCCGCAACCTGGACGCGCTTCTTGCGATGCCACCAGATTGGGAGCAGCAAGGTCGGTAAAGCCAACCACCACAAACTGTTCATCGTCGTCCTGCCTGGCGTAGCCACATCCTGAGCACATCGCCCGGCGCCTGCTCGATGCGCGCGTCCACCAGCGGGACGTCAGCCGCGCGGCAGGCCGCCGTCACGGTAGCGAAATGGGCCTCGCGGTTGCGCAGGTAACCCTCGCGCAAATCGGCGCCGAAGCGGAACACGCCGCCCTCGCGCTCGGGGTCGCGGTAAGCCGGGTCGGCATCGAAACCGCCCGTGCACTCGGCCTCGGTCTGGATGCAGGCCAGGCGCACGTCGTGGCGCATGTGGCGCAGGCGCAGCAGGGCTTCCGATAGGGGTGAAGGAAAATCGAGGAAGTCGCTGGCGGCAAACACCAGCGAAGGCGCGCCGGCGAAACGCAGTCCGGATTTCAGGGCGGCGGCATCCGGCAATTCGCCTTCGGCCCGGGCCGCGTTCAATCTGGCCAGCACGCGCTGCAACTGACGTGGACCACGCGCGGCGGGCGTGAACTGCACGCGGCCACCGGACAGCACGACCAGGCCAAAGGCATCGCCCTGGCGCTGGGCAATCGCTGCCACGCAGGCCAGCAAGGTGCGCGCATAGGCCAGCTTGTCAAGGCCGGGAATGCTGCGGCTCGGCTCCATCATCGAGGCGCTGGCGTCCAGCACCAGCCACAGGGCGACGTGGCTGTCGCGCTCGGCCTCGCGCACGTAGTAGCGGTCGGCACGCGCCAGCAGCTTCCAGTCGACGCGGCGCCACTCGTCGCCCGGCGCATAGGCCCGGTATTCGGAGAACTCGACGCCGGAGCCGCGTTCGCGGCCGGCGTGGATGCCCTGCCCCAGCCCGGCCAGCACGTGGCGGATGACGAGGTCGAGATTGGTCGTGTGCGCGATCAGCGCCGAGCTAACTGATGCCATTGCTTATGCCAATTCAGTCGACCTTGATCTCGCGTTGCAGCGCCTGCAGGATGTCGGCCATCGCCACGCCGTCGGCCTCGGCTTCGAAGTTGCGCACCACGCGGTGCGCCAATACCGGCAGCAGCATCGCGCCGATATCATCGCGCGTCACGGCCAGACGGCCCTGCATCAGCGCGCGCGCTTTCGAGGCCAGCACCAGCGCCTGGCCGGCGCGCGGACCGGCGCCCCAACCGACGTGCTTCTTCACCGCCGCGACCGTCGTTTCCTGCGGCCGTGTGGCGCGCACCAGGCGCGTGGCATAGCGCACTAGGTGGTCGCCGATCTCGATATCGCGCACCAGCTGCTGCAAGCGCAGCAGGGTGGCCAGGTCCATCGCGGCTTCCGCATCCTGCAGGCTCGAGCGGGTGGTGGCGGCGACCATCATGACCTCTTCGTCCTCGGTCGGGTAGACCACGTCGATGCGCAGCAGGAAGCGGTCGAGCTGGGCTTCGGGCAGCGGATAGGTACCGCTCTGCTCGATCGGGTTCTGCGTGGCCAGCACGAAGAAGGGGCGCGGCAATTGATGCGTCTGGCCGGCGAAGGTAACCGAGCGCTCCTGCATCGCCTCCAACAGGGCCGACTGGGTTTTCGGTGGCGCGCGGTTGATCTCGTCGGCCAGCAGCACTTGCGTGAACACGGGGCCGGGCTGGAAGCGGAAGGAACGCTGGCGGGTGGCCGCGTCTTCTTCCAGGATCTCGGTGCCGACGATATCCGAAGGCATCAGGTCGGGCGTGAACTGCACCCGGCGGAACTGCATGTCGGTGGCCTGGGCCAGCGACTTCACCAGCAGGGTTTTACCGAGGCCCGGCACACCCTCCACCAGCGCATGCCCGCCCGCCAGCAAACAGGTAATCAGGAGCTCGACCACGTTTTCCTGGCCGATGATCACGCGCCCCATGCTGGCTTTCAGGGCAGCGGTCTTGGCCACCAAATCCGCTACTTCCGCTTCGTTCCACGCTACCGCATCTTGTTCAGCCACTGCTCAAGCCCCTAACGCATATTGAATGATGTTCACCGCAAAGCGGGTGTTGTCGACCGCGAGAAAACGCTTGTTACGGAAGTCGTAATCCCACTCGCAGCCATAATCCTTGTTCGAGTACAGCACGCGCACGCGCCCGCCAATCTCGATCGCCTTCAGGTATTCGTGCACCAGGTCGTCGCCCCAGCCGTTCAGCTCCACCGAGGTATTCGGCGGGCCGTC
>Ga0308160_10001731_pt1 | contig 28989 bp, 23 predicted proteins | sample PhyFR1_FD_201036 | JGI IMG/M metagenome (GOLD analysis project Ga0308160, IMG submission 201036) | Phyllosphere microbial communities from UC Gill Tract Community Farm, Albany, California, United States - DLSLF.R1 | ecosystem: Host-associated > Plants > Phyllosphere > Unclassified | place: USA... | reverse complement strand
CAACATGATATAATTTTAGCTTTTTCTTCTGCTGAAGATGAACTAAAATCAAGGTATTTATTAAATATATTAAGTCTTTTTTCAGATGGCATAACATTAATATGACCAAGAATGAAGCTTAATTTGATATGTTGTTTATCTTCATTTGTCATAAATGAAAAAGCATTAATAACCTCTTTGTCAGAGATATGTTTATTAAGACGATATTCGCCTTTGTCTATAAAAAAAATTTGTTGAAACCACGGCTTATTCATAAGTTCTTTTATGTATTGACTCATTTTAATAACCTTTTTTATTAATATTCCTTAATTATACTTGACTGGAAAGATAAAATAAAGCGAATTTATAAATATATAAAAAGACAAATTAATATAAAACTTTACATTAGAAGTATATGTAAAATAAAAGAAAAAAACTAAAATATAAATGTATATAAAATAAAAAAAGGGTCTTTTTATGGCTAATATAGAAATGAATTTAAACATTAATAAAAAAAATCCATCCTTAAATTTGTTATATGATATAGGTATAATAATGATAAGTATGTTGCTAATATCTTTTACATTTTTAGTTGTAATGTCCTATAATATAAAGTCAGATATGGAAAAAAGCTTTAAAATTATAAAAGAAAACAGAAATATATCATTATATTTTACAAATGTTTCTGAAGAAGAGCATAAAAAAACCTTAGACTACCTCATAAATATTAACAATAAAAGCAATGAAAATGGGGATTTGGTAATTAACTATAAGAAGAATCTTAATAACGCTATTAATTATTTAGAGAGAAATTCTAATAAAGGAATTGCTTTCTATGAAAACAAAATAAATTATAAACAGATGAAAGAAATTTTCCCTGTATATTTGACAGATAAGAACTATAATGAAGTCTACAAGGATAGCCCCTGGTTATTAAAATTAGTTAGTCCAGCAGGTATTTTATTATTTTTATTATTCTCGGTTCTTGCAAGTATTTCAGTAATGATTTCTGTTTATGTAGTTGCAAGATATATAGATTCCTTGACAGCAGTAGCTATAGTAGTAATGACTCCTGTAATAATAACAACTTATATGATTAATAATGTTTATTCTGAAATGTATCTGTAAATTCTTACATTTTCCCCGCCCTCAAGGGTGGGGGGTTAAACTGAATGTCGATAAAAATATTTGATATATATTATAAAAACATGTACTTTTCTTAATAAAATTATAGGAGAAAGTTATGGCAGAAGTTAGTTCTAAAAATCGTAATTATATACTTGATTGTCTGGGTATATTTCCAGTCATTTTTAAAGAATATAAGAAGTTTGTATTGTTATCATTAATCTTAAGTTGTTTGGCTGGAATGATTTTAACTACCTCTAATTTATTTAATCCTTCACGAGAAAGAGTTAATAATGATTATAAAATTATAGTTGAAAATGAACCAGTAAAAAACATGTTTAAAGATACCTCAAGCAGAGAAAATATTCTGACAATGGCATTTTTAAATAATCTAAAGCAACAAAATACTTTAGATACACCTAATTTAATAAATTATGATAAAAATCTAAATGATGCTATTACTTATTTAAGAGACAATCCTGAAAAAGGTTTTGTTTTTTCGGAAGAAAAAAACAAATTAGATGATAGTGATGCTAAAGTAATGCTTCCAAAAAGTTTTCCAGTAAGAGATGCGAACAGTTTATCTTCTGATTTAAATCACTTGTTTAGTTGGTATGGTGTTATAGCATTAACCGTAGTTTCATTTACTTTAGCAATGTTATGCTTGTTTGTTTTTGTATTTATCATTCCTTTTATGGTTGAATCGACGCTTATAGCATTTATTGTAGTTGTTCCATTTATGCTCAATATTTATGCTTTAAATTCATTAATAATGTATGCTTTTTATAATGTTCCTCTGTTTTAAATAAAAAATAATCTTTATATATATACGATATGGTTTATAATATAATCATATCGTATTTTTTTAGAGGTTTTTATGAGTTATTTATATGATAAAATAGAAATTCCTTTATATTCAGATATAGTTATGAATAATATAAAGAAGGAAATAAAAAAATCATTAGATTTATCGATAACTGAATTAATTTTATCTATAAATAAAGTCTCTGATAATTTATTTACTCACATGGATAAGTTAGAAAATTGCTCATTAAAAATTTCTGCTAAAAAAATGAAACCTCAGATAATATATACTGTTCATGATGAATACAAAGAGCAAAGTGAATTCATTAAGAATATTATAGATAAAGACAATCGTAAATTTTATTTAATAAGTCTTCTTTTTAAGAAAATTAACATAGCATTTCCTAGCATATGTGAAGATATACAGGTAGATTTGAAAAATTATAAAGACTATATTAAGAAAACTTGCCAGGATGCCACTATACCAGATCCATCAGTTATTTTAAATAAAAAATATTTAAATACTTTTAATAAGTTATTATCCGATAGATCTGAAATTTTAGGGAAATATTTATTTGTAAGTTTAATAAATAAATATGGCGTGGATCTTGATATAAATCTTACACACATAAATGGTGGAAAATGTATAGATCTATCAAATACTCAACAAAAATCTTTAATAGAAGCTGATGAAGATTTTATATTAATGAAAAATTTATATAATGCCGGATTATTTATCACTACTCGCTTTAATATATCGGATATAATAAAAGTAAATCCTGAAATGAAAAACTTAATTTTGGGAAAAGAAGAATTTGATTTATTAAAAGAGAAAGATGAGATTAATGATCACCTAAGTAACTTTTTTGCGAAATCAGGCTTTAATTTTAAACAATAAATTTTAAGGAATTCTAATTTTATGAAAGGATCATTTGAAAATCATTTATCAAAACTATTTGATAACCTGAGCATTCATGAATCGTCTATTCATGAAAATGTTGAAGATAAATATAAGCAATGTAATTTTTATGATTTCGTAGATTTTTGTCCTCGTGTAAGTCCAGATGAAATTAAAGAAGGTTTTATTTTAGCTTTTAATAGTGTGGGTAATTATTATTCATTAAAGAATTATTCAAATGAAACCTATTTTTTTAGCGTATTAAGGAAGTTGCTTGAAGGTATAGTTGCTAATAAAAATACGTTCAAAAATTATAGTAATAAAGAATATATGTTTTCTGTAGTAGATGCATTCGGTAAAATTCATAAAAATAACCCTGCTTTAGATCCGGGGTATTTTAACGTAACATTCCTTTCTGCTTTATCACAAAAAACAAATCAGGCTATTAATAAACAAGAGGAAGTAGAAATATTAAATTATTTTTTAGAAAATAAAAAACCTTCCTTTATAAATTTTTTGAATAAAGAAACAAACTATAATTCCAAAGAGATGAAAATTCATACTTATTGTAATTTTATGGAAAGGGATGTTCCAGTAGCATTAAATTATTATATTCGCTTGTTGATGAAAAGTAAGGTTAATCAGAATTTATTTAAAGACATTATATGGAATAATGTGTCAAATAAACAAATTAAGTTATTAGTGAAAGCGGGAACCAGCCCATATAAAAGAGAAGGTTTAAATATAAAGAATTTTGAAATGAACAGAATAGATGAAGCTATTTTATTGGATAAAATAGGTGTACCTTCTTTGGTGGAATTAAGAAAAAACAATTTAGTTGATGAACCTGTTAATGAAACGTTGAATTCAATATTAGTTAAATATGCTTCACCAGAACAGTTAGCAGAGATTTATCTACAAAGAGTATTAAGTAATAATAGAAAAAGTTTAAATTTCAGTGTTTATGATAAAAAAGCTTTTGGTGAAATATGTTTTGAATGTTATTTCACAGATAGTCTGGTAGAGAAAACAGTAAATGAAATTGGTGTTTTAGGTTTAAATGATAATAAATATAATAAAAAAAATAAGATAAAATCTCTGAAGGATTTACTGCATCACTTTAGAATGATAAGAGCAAAATCTGAGAAAGAAATGTTAAATAATAATGTAAAAATGCATAAAACCACCAAATATAAGAGGATATAAAATTCAATAAAGATTGATTTACAACTTCTTACTATGATAGAATCATCTTAATCCAATAATAGAGAAAGAGGTGGGTATGTCACAGAAAAAAGTAAGCAGTGCTACAAGATGCATAGAAATTTCTATTATATTAATTTTAATATTAACTTTTGCGGCAATGTTCTCATTTGAAGGTAAGAATACTCAAAATTTAAAAGCTGAAAAAGAAGTCCTGTTTGTGGTCAATTATATGGATAAAGCAAATTTGTTGGTTCAACAGGACAAAAATTTCAATTTCGATAATATAGTAAATCTTAGATCAAATTTCTTTGCTGTAGAAGATAAAACTTATAAATATTTCTATAAACATACAGTGCTTACTCAAGTGAGAAAAGGTGGTTATGAAGATCTTTATTTTGCTACAGAAAAAAATAAGTTAACGTTGACCTCCAAAAATTATAATATACCTTTTTGTGAAAGCATTAAACGAGGTTTAGAATTAAAAGGCAGTCTCTATCCATTTAACTTTTTTATGTTTAAACCTGTAGATTCAGATCCAATGATGGTTTATAAATATTTAGTCAAATCAACTGAAAAATATGATGTTTTTGTTAATGGAAAACCTATGATGGAAAATAATTTTACTTGTAGTGATAGCAATGAAATTTTAGTGAAGCAAAAGTAAGATTATTTTTTTTAAGAAAAGAGAGCTTAGGCTCTCTTTTTTTGTTGAATTTGAATAAAAACAACTCTCATAGTATAATTATTAAATATAAGAAATTTAAAGAGAATATAATGAATTCAAAAGACATGAGTGCTTTAATCAGGCACAGGAATAATTTAGAACAATATAAAAAATTAATCCTATCTAATGAACTGGATATTAATTATCAATTATCAAATGGTAGTACTGCTTTATTTTTTGCTGATATTGAAAAAACAGAATGGTTGTTAAAAAATGGGGCAGATCCTAATATAAAAAATAATTCAGGATACACCGCTTTATTTAATTTTATGTTGTCTAAATCAAATAAATATTTTAATGAAGACTTAAAAGGCATGATAAATCTTCATGTTAAATATGGTCTGAATATAGAAGAATATAATAAATATGTAGATATGTATGTTTGTTCAGATTTGATGAATAAATCAACTTATGATGAAGATTCAGCTATAGAAGGGTTTGATTTAATAAACTATCTTGATATAGATAATCTTAAACATATTTATACATTTAGTCCTCAACTTTTAGAAAAACATATTGGTAAAAAAGAATATGTGCAACATTCACCTTTATTTTTTGCAGACGTGGAAAGTAAATCTTTTTTATTAAAAGTGGGATTAGATATAAATGCAATAAATGAAGAAAACAAAAATGCATTATTTTATATAAGAAATTTAGAAGAATTAAAATTATTAATAAATAATAACATACAAAAAGAACAGATTGATGAAAATGGTTTTTTATTTGGTAATTCATTGATAGAAAATGATAGCATTCCCGAATATCTTTTAAAAGATATATTTAACTACTTTAATAATAATTATCCAGAGTTGAATTATATTAAATTCCCTTTAAGTCAAAAAAGTTATTATGGTAATAATGACACTCAAAAATTATTTGTATATTTAGATAGTAAAAATTTCCAAGTTATCAGAAATAATGAGAGTGAGAAAAATGTAGCAATTAATGTTGCAAATTATTTATCAGAATTAGAGTGTGAATATCTTTTGGATAACAATTTTAATCTTGATTTTAATATAGGGGACCAAAGTTTTCTATTAAGTATAAAAAATAAAAAAAACTTCATGAAACTTTTGCCTACATTAGGAGAGTTAGGACAACTTAATTTAATAGAAAAAGATTATTCTTATACTATTAATCAATTAACGGAATTATTAAAAAAATTCAATAATAAAGAATTTGAAAAAATAAAAAAATATTTAATAATAAATAAATTTGAAGATTTAACAGAAACAGATATTAGCAAATTATCTATATATTCTATTAATGGTAAAAGTAAAATGGAATATTTAAAAGAAATTTTTAATATTGATGTGATAAAAAACTTATCAGCGGAAGATATTATTAAAAATACAAATAAAAGTAATATAGATTATTTATATAAGAGAGGTTTTAATTATTTTAAACATGAAGAACTTCTCAATGATGAAGTATTGAGTGGAACTAAATTATTAATAAAAGAATTTATGGCTAAAATAGAAAGAAATAGTATAAATGATTCACTGTCTCTTTCAGAAATAAATAATAATGTAAAACACATTAAAAGAATTTAGGTTTAAGGGGGAATTATGATTGATATTCTGAAAAGGGAAAAATTAATAAAATCTAATAATTTAGATGAATATAAAGAAGCCATAGATAATGGATGGATCTCTGTAAATGACGTTAATTCATCTGGTAAAACTGCTCTTTTTTATGCTGATATAAAAAAAGCTAAGTATTTATTAAATAATAGTATAGATAAGAATATAACCACCCCTAAAGGTGAAACTGCTTTAAATAGTATAATGTCAAGAAATATAAGCAAAGATAAAAAAAGAGATCTGGTTAATCTTATTTTTAGTAATGGAGTAGATTTTGATTTATATGAAAACTATAGAGCTAAACTAAAAAATAAACAAGATAGAGATCTGGTGTTCTATTTAGATGGCGATAATCTTTTAACATTATATAAGTCATATCCTGAATCTTTTAATGACGCCAGGAATTTAGCATATCAGTCATCTGATGATACAATTAACCCTCCTTTATTTGAAGCTGATTTGAAAGGTAAAGAATTTCTTTTATCTATAGGCTTTGATATTAATGAAAATAATAATCTGGGTGAAAATGCATTATTTTATATTAACAATTTTGATGAATTTAAATTGTTAGCGGATAACGGAATAGATATATATAAGAAAAAAAATAACGATGATAATTTTTTTACAGGCCTAAGTCATAAAATATTCCAAAGAAATGGAAGTAATGATATAGATTTTTCAGATAATGAATTATTGAAAATAATAAATTATCTGGAAGAAAATTTTAATAATTTTAATTTTGTAAATGAAAAAAATATACTTGGTACGTCTAATATAGATATATTAGATAAATATATAAGCAGTGAGTTTTATAAGAAAATAAAGAATGATGAATTAGAAAAAGAAATTATATTTACTATGATGTCCAGATTTTATTGTGTAGATTATTTTAAAGACAAGAATTTTAATTTTAATACTTATTATAAAGATGATTCATTAATCAGGAAAATTTTATTAAAATCAGGGACTGAGGAAAATATATTGGATTTATTGCCATTAATTGAAAAGCAATATTTAATGACTAATCAACATAGTGATAATAAATTAATAATGGCTTTGGTTAATAAAAAAATCAATCTGGAAGAGTTAAAAGAAATAATAAATTATATTCCAGTAGATACATTTTGTTTATCAAATGTCTATAAAAGAGAAATAATTATGGCTACAATAAAAAATGTAGATAAACTGGATTTTTTAATAAACTGTTTAAATATTGATATTATAAAATCAATTAATGAGGTAGAATTAATTGACAATATTACTACACGAAATATTAATTATTTTATGAATAACTATCAAAATGAAGTTGTGCAAGCTATGAATAAAAGCTGGATGAATTGTAATGAAAAAAATGTAGATCTAATAAAAAAATTCTTAATAAATCAAGAAAGAAAAGAGCTTATCAATGATATTAATGATAAGCAAATAAGTTTAATTAATATATCAAGAAAAAGAATTTAATATATAAAGTTTTACTTTAGAATAATAATTTAACTTTATTTAAATTCTTTTTTTTGTAGCGAAAGTATTCTTATTATTTAATGTGATATTCTGATTAAGATAGTGCTTTTCAAAAAGTCTATCATAATTATCAAATAAGTAACTCACTTTTTCTTTATTACTTCTTGAATCTATAAATAAACCACCTAAATCCTTATCTAAATATTGAACAGAAGCTTTTGATAAAGAAACTCTATCACTCAAGGTGGTAATATCATTTATTAATATTGAGAAGTATTCTTTTAATTTAAGGAAATCAGAATTAATATTGCCTTCATTTTTTAAATGAGTAATATGTTTTATAATCATTAATTCTTTTAAAATATTATCATGATTTATGGTTTTATTTAAAATAGTTTTCTGAAGTTCTTTTTCTCCCACAAAAAGCATAAAAGGAGAAATGAAAGCTATATCTTTTAGATAAGATGTGATGCTATCTAAACAATCATTATTATTGCTTTTGTAATATAATGAATTAAGAATATTTTTATTACCATAAAAAGAAATAAATTCGTTATGATTATTATTCAATGAATCAAGATCAATTAAATTTAATAAAGGTTTCGCATACTTAGATACTTTAGATTTACAAATACCAGAATCTATATATTTAAACTCATCTTTATAAAAAAATAATTTATCTTTCATATCATTAATAGTAATATCAAAATCTTTATTCAGGCTTAATATATTATGATGTATATTACATAGATTCAATATAGCATCTATTCTCATAAATTTATTTTTTTTAATATGGGATAGTGGACGAGATAATTCATCTAAATGAATTATTCGATCCTTTACAAGAAATTCATATTCCTTCCACGATATAGCCTGCTCTTTTATAAAAGGTGTTCCTTCTTTTAACATACAACATTCAATGATTTCCTTATTGTTCATATGAACATCAGTAATAGTTTTAATAAAAGAAAGTTGTTTGTTATTAAATGGCTTGTTATATCTTTTGCTGAATAGAGTATTAATAACTGATGTCATAATATTTTTATTATTTCCAAAATTATTATTTATTTCAACTAAATTACGGTAATTAGTGCGTGGATTAAAAAATATCAGGGAAGAATAATCAATAGTTGATTTAAGTATGTTTGATATTTGTTTTTCAGTAAGTAATTCTTTATCTAATAAAGATTTTAGAACCTTTGTGTTATATTTATTTAGACCTGACTGAAAATAAACACTGGCACTCAAATAAATCTTATCAGTATTAGAATTATTAATGTCATTATAATATTGTTCTATAAACCAATTGCTAACTGGTAAAATAGTATTTTGATAAAGACTTCTATTTAAAGATACATGATCATGTTCAAACTCATTAATTAAGAAATCATAAATATCACAACTATTATTTCTCATACTATAATGCAATAAAGTTCTTTTAAAATCTTTAACTGGTTCAGATATCTCGAAGTTTATATTAAAAGCGTTATCTTCTACATAGAAATGCTTATTAGCAAGAGGTGAATGTAAAATAAATTTTATATATTTGTCATAAAAATATTTAAAGGTATTGAATTCATGGCTTTTGGCCGAAAGTAGTAACAAAGGAACTTGTTTATCATTAGTTCCAAATTTTAATTCATCTCTATAATGTTTAATAATGAGATCGCTTAACCATAAATTATTGTGTCTTAAAGCAGTTAGTAATAAATGTGCTTGATCATCATAGTTACCTTTTTGAGGCTGTGGTTCTTTAACATTAATATCAATATTGTAAGAATTCATAATGTTTAAGAACTCGTTTTTTATAATATGTATTTTCCCCTGGTTTTTACTGTTATTTTTAATTGTATGACCAGCTATACGATAAAGTCTAATAATATTTGAGTAGTCTTTCATGATTAGAGCCTTTTATTATTTTTAATTTCAACGGAATTAACTGGCATAGCTTTTTCGAACAGAATCTTTTCAAGCTTAATCCTGAATGCCTTATTATCATTATTGTTAGAGCAAAGCGTTTCGATATATAAAGGTGAACTAAGAATATTAATAGCTAAATTATCAGTGATATTATTAAGTTTATCAAGGATTCTTTGAGCGTTTTTAGTCGTCTTATTATTCATATAATTCAAGCTTATTTGCATTAATTCAAAATATTGACCAGAAAGAGGAGCTTTTATATTATGTTCATTTTCATATTTAACTAATTTTTTTTCAAATAACTCTATCGCTTTTTTTATAAGAGCTTTATTTCTTGGATAATTTTGCGAACACAGTAATGTAAAATAGAAGTCCTGGTTAAATAAATTAAGATAAACATCTTCTCCTTTTTTTGCAAAAGTTTCAAGTTTTAATACTTTAAAAACATAAAAAGCATTTTGATAATAGTTAGCCATCTCTTTTTCGTTACAAAGAAAATCGGTTAAGTTATTTGATTTGTTTTTATTAATGGTTAACAAATCTGGAAAATCTTTAATGTAATTATCAACCTTTTCTTTTGATATGTAGCTACTATGAATAAGAAGGCTTAGTGGATTGAAATCCAATTGTTCTATATATTTTTTAAAATTATTATCATTTTTAAGTAAATAAAACATGTCATGATGTTCACGTTTAAAAAAAGAAGTAATAATATTTTCATTAAATTCTGGTAATTCATAAAATTTATTATTAATACTATATAATTGCATAACACCAGGCTTTTCATAATTTTTCAATGAGTTATCAAAAAATCTATTAAAAATATGTTCCTTCGTTAATTGTTTTTGTTCTTCTGGAAGGTTTGAATAATTTTTTACAATTAAGGGTACTACATCTCTGTGAGAATCAAGTAAAGATTCAAAAAAATACTTACCATTAAAAATTTTTTTATTATTAATTTCAGGTAAATTATCTAAAATATTTAAAAGATTGCTGAAGCATTTTTTTTCATCACCATAACTTAACTCTGAAAAAATATAGGACATATTTATATCTTTCATTTTAGATAAAGAATCCAGGAATATTTCTTTATCTATATAATCAAATATGTATTTCTGAACAGAGGATTTTGTTAAAACATACAGAATAAAATCAGCTATGTGATCATTTTCTTTTAAATTTATATCTGAGTATTCAAGTATTTCATTAAGTGAGCCTGAAGGGAAATCAGATAATACTTTTAATAATTTTTTAGAAGATGAATCTTCATAAAATTTTATATTATCTAATTTAAGTTTAAATAATGAATTATAATCAGTGAAATTATAGAAATTTTTTAATGTATCGTTTATTTTTTTATTAAAAGTAATATTCTTACTATCAATATCTAAAGATTGTTTTTGAATATAAATAAGCAACTCTTCAATAGATGTTATATTTGTTTTTATTGTGTTCCATCCATCCAAACGTTGCATGGTTAATTCATCTTTGAATTTATCATTTTTATTGATAATCCCATAATGAATAAGCTCAATGATACCTTCAAAATAAATATGGAGATCATCATTATTCCAAGATTTATTATCTGACATGGATTTCAATATAACACTTAAAGCTTTGCTCATCATAACTCCTGATATTTTATGTTATAAACAATTATAACATAAAAAAGTAAATGAAAAATAAAAAAGGAAAAAATATGAACTATGAATATACAAATAGACTTTTAGTATTGATGTATTATATTTAGATATAATATTTCAGGAGGTGTCTATGGACTACTTTAAATTATTTCACGGTGGAAAAAATCTAAAAATTATACGAAATGAAACTATTACTGATATAAAAATTTATTTTTTTTCGTCTGATAGTGAAGATCTATATAAAGAAGGTATACATTTAAAAAAAAATGAAGTTTTAAATAAATGGGATGTTTACTGGAAAGATGATGAATTCCATGAATTTATAAGCCATATGGTAAATGAAGTTATAGATAAAGATGATTTTGTTAATTTTATTATTAATAATTTATCATACCCCTATAAAAATCCTTTGAAAGTAAAAAGATTTGAAGATGAAAAAATTGAAGCTTTACTGGAATTTTTTAAAACCAATAAAGAAAAAATGAATGCTATATTTAGTGATATAGAATTTATTGACGATCTTGATAAAAATGAATTTCAGGATTGTATTATGAATCAGGTTAATATGGTTTATTACAATAATTCCCTTGAACATTATAATATAGATGAAAGGCTTGTATCACCAAGAGAAGTATTGCAGTATCAAATATGGAATATATGCGATCTTCCCCTATTAAGTGATTTTTCAGTAATGGCTACATTAGTAGATGAAAAACCCTTTTATTTTATAATGGATGGTGAAGGTGAGTTATTTAAAATAAAGAATATTTTGAATATTCTTTATTGTCATTGTTATATAGAACTTCCTTATATATCATCTGATGAAAACTTAAAACAATTAAAAGATTTCTTGTATTCATATGATAATTTTTTAAAGGAAAAAGGGTTGCCTTTTGATGAAGATAAGGTGTTCCATGACGAAAATGGGAAACTTGTATTTATGGAAAGTATTGACTGGATAAAAAATGAAGAACAAGATAAAGAACTAATGGATGTAATAACGGCAATGAATGAACATTATCTTATAAGTATGGAGGATAATGATGATTATATTGATATAGGAACAGAAGAAAGAAAAAAAATAAAAATGGAAGATTTTTTGCCACTAGATTTAGAATAAAAAAAACAAAGCCAGTTACCCTACTGGCTTTGTTTCTATTAAAGTCTCTTTTTAGGTTTAGCTATATTTAATTCATCAGAATCATTATTTAAATGGTATCTTTCAGTAATAATTTTATATAGAGTCAAATACTTTTTATTTGATAGTTTTTCTCTATCCAGATCTGAAACAACATCGCATAATTCTTTCTCTGCTAAAAATATACTTTCTTTACTTGTTGATAATTTCAAATCCTGAGAACTCATAAAAATATCTATTAAATTATCAAAATATTGTACCGAAAAAGAATACATTTCCTGCTCTTTTTTATATTTAGAAAGGTAATCTGTTTCTGTATTAGATTTTACCTGGTGTTGATCTAAATTTTCCATATCATCTTTCTTATGTATCATCCAGCTATATAAGGTGGAGTGTTTCATATACATTAATTCTTTGATGATACTGTCATGGTTATTCATACTTTCTAAAACGACTTTTTGAATTTCAGGGAAATTATAAAAACGAATCCAGGGCGAATGTCTGCTAAAATGTTGTCTAATGGTTTGTGCTGCATTTTTTTCATCAAATCCAGGTTTGTCTAAAAAACTCACGTTCTCAAGAAATGAATTGTGTTGTTCTTCATACATGCTATTTTTAGCTTTTTTAAGAAGTTGTAAAATCTCATAATCAACAACTTCTTGATCTTCACCCGTTCTGTTTCTTTGAGTTCTGATTAAATTTTGATATATTTTACCGAAACTTATATCAAAGTCTTTATTTAGACTCAGATGACTGTTTAATTCCAAAAGATGATTCATATATCTTTCATATCTGATATTCCAGCTATCTCTTGAATTGGCTTCTTTAAGCAAAGGAACTACATTTTTTCTTAAGACATCTGCTACTTCAAGACTATCTCTGTCCTGAATTAATAAATTAAAGGCATCCCAATGAATATTATAATCATCACAAAGAGTCAGTTTGTGCTCATTACCCTTGCTGGAATCAAACATAGAACTGGGCATCTCTTTAAATAGATAGTTATTGCTAATTTTGGTTAGATATATAGAAACCAGATCGTCAATACTTAGGTAATCGTCAGATAGTTTTTTTATAGTATCAAAATCTTCAAAATTTGCATTGGTTTTATATATACCATGCGAACTAAGGAAATTTTTTAATGAAGGAGTAATAGCCTCTTTGTTATTTCTAAATGTTTTTTCAATAAGTGAGAGTAATTTAATAACTTCTTTATGTTTATTATCTCTATAATCCAAATCATCACATCTTGCTATGAAATGTCCCACTTGACTATTTGTATATACCTTTTTATTAATTAAATTTTTTAAAGATAATAAATGAGGACTATCGATTTTTTGTAGTCTAGCTCTTAAGTCTGGATATTTATTTATAAGTTCATGATTGCTTTCAATAAACCATAAAGAGGTGGTATATTGCCATCCTCTTGACACTTTTCCGTGATCAAGTAAGTTCTTTTGTTCAAGATAATCATGAATACTTCTGTCTACATTCAGTATTGAAGATGCTGTTAAATGTTGAAGAAAATCTTGATGATTTTTGATTCGACCTTCATTTTTATCTGAATCCATAAAAATAATGTCATACGAAAAATTATGCTTAGTATTATATTCAATAAGTTTATTAATATCTTCAAGGCGTTTATCATTAAAAAAATGTTTAAATATTTCTGCATTTCCTGTTCGTGAATATAAAATTAAAAAAGATACTAATTTCTCAATACAATCAAAATCTATTTTTTCTTTATATTTTTCAAGAATGAAATCACTAACCCATAAATTCCCCTTTGAAAGAGCAACATTTAATAAATGAGACTTTTCATTAAATGTAAAGGTTCTTCTGCTAGGGATATTGATATCTTTAACAACATTGGTTAAAACTTCATCAAATTCGTTGAGTAATTCTTGTTTTTTTTGTTCTCTTTTAACATTGCTTTTATTAGCAATGTCATATAATTTTTCAACATTTGGATCTTTATAATAAGTCATTTTTTCTCTCTTTTTGTTTATTTAATCCATGTAGGTTTATCATATTGAGTAAATATTATAGTCTTTTTTTGTGTTCAATAGTAGATTTATTTTCATGCTTCACAATATTTTTATTTACTGAATTGTTAATGATCATTTTCTCAAATAATGTCATTAAAGTAAAACTCTTATCTTTTATGAAATCCGTTTTGTTAATAATATAAGAAGAACCAATAACATCAATCATATTTTTTATCACATTCGATAAAGAGAAAGATTTGTCGCTTAAATTATTCTCATCTACTAATAATGTTTTTAATCTAAGAGGTAAATTTCTATTGTAATTGTTTTTTCTGTCAGAGGTATAAGGGTCATTGTTTGACATCCATATACTAGATTCATGCTCATTATTAAAATACTGGAAGCTAATGTCAGCATCTTTATTAATAGTGATTATTATAAAACCATTATTTATTTGATGACTCTTCTTTTTAGAGACTTCATTAAGATACTTGGTGAAATTAGAAAAAATATAATCAAGTTTATATTGCTGTTGACTTTTGGTTAAATCAAGTCCATCTTGAAAAGCATTTTCTGAGATAGGTATTACTTCAAATTTTTTTCCATATGCTATTTTTACAGGTGGTTTATATGGTTTATTATTCTTCAAGGAATCAATAAATTCATTAAAATAACTTATAGACTCTGCTGAAAAATGAAAAGAACCAGCTTCTTTATATATTTCAAATCTGTTTTCTTTTAAAATATCTGTTTGTAAAATAAACTCATCCATAACATCCGAAATTTGAGAATTAATAGAATCCCTATCCGGCTTTGAGGAATAAACCGTTTCCGCTACGTATTCTGAAATTTCATTATCAAAATCATTTAACTCTTTAAGCAGCTTAGTTAGTCCATCATTATCTATATTAATACCCTCTACTGAAACTTGATTGGAAACTGTTATAGAAGGCATGTAATGATAAGAATCACCCATATTATTAGCGTCATAATCTCCATTGTTAATAATCTTTTCTACACCAGGAGTATTAAAAATACTTTCAAGTAATATAATTCTCTTAACAATATAAATTGCAGCTAATGAGGGAAGTAACTTTACTGCTTCCTCATATTCTTTCTTCTTTCTTAATGTCATATCAGTCATGATTTTATATCTCTATATAATTTACTATAATCTATTTTATCATATATAATAAAAATGAGAATGTTTTTATGGGGTGCTATTTATGATTTTAGATTTATTCAAAAGAAAATCTAAGGAAGAAAAGTTAGGCGATAAAATTAAAAAAGCTGTATACAATGGAAATTACAAAGAGCTTATAAACCTTTTAAAAAATGATGAGAAATTTTTTATTTCTGATACCGAAATGTATTCCGTTTCAGATAAAAGAAATCTATTAATTGAAGCAATCGATGAATTTGAAGATCCTGATTTGTGTTTGAAATTATTAATGAACTCCATTGAAGAATTAAATACAATATATTCTTTAAATTTGGTTGTAAAATTAAGCAACGCTTATGAATTAATAGAAGAAGTAATAAAAAGAAATGAGGGAAATTACTCTACAGAAGAAAATAAAAAAGCTTTAAACGAAGCTTTGTTCTATGTAAAAGATCATGAATATTTATATTCTTTAGTAAATGCAGGTGCTGATATTAATAATAAAGATAATCAATACAATAAAGAGTTTATTATATTTGCTGCTGAAAATTTCGTGAAAAGAGATATACATCATAAGTTAAGACACTTTTCTGATTCCGATGGTTACACCAGCTATTATCTGTATAAACAATTTTTAATAACATCATTTAATTTAGGTGCAAATGGAAATGTTTCAAATGACGAAGGTGCAACTATTTATGATATAATAGCTCAAGGCTATGATAAAAAATTTGATGAAAGCATGGTCATGTTACAAAAAGAACAATATAGAAATATTTTTGAATGTATGTTCAACAATGGTGTTATTCCAACATATAAGTTTTCAGATCCAGTTAAACAAGAAAATATACAACTTAAATTTGTAGAAATAGAAAAAGATTTACTGGAAAAATCAATAAGTAATAATGACAATTATCATAAAATGAAACATAAAAGACTATAGAAGCTCCGAGAGGAGCTTCTATATTATTTGGTTAATATAAAATTTAAGTAATAAACCGATTGATATAAAATAATAATATGATATTAAAATAATAATACTTAAATCAAATATATATTAAAAGGAGAGAGAAATTGAATACACAAGAAAAAAAATTAGAAAAAATATTAACCAAAGATTCAGTTTTATATATTATACCAGGCTATCAAAGAGCATATAGTTGGTCTACTGATGATGCTGAAAAACTAATGGAGGATACATTATTAGTTTTTAGAGAGGATAAAGATTCAGATTTTTATTTAGGGAGCTTAATCTGTATTGAAAAAGAAAGTGAGATATATGAAGTGGTTGATGGTCAACAAAGATTAATTACTTTAACAATTCTATTATCAGCATTAGATTTATTATTAGAAAAATATAAAAACGAAATTGAAAATAACAGGAAACGTTTGAAAAACGATTTGAGGGGTAGAATAACAGACTATGAAAATGTTGATGATATTTTTCCAAAAATAAAAGTAAGAAAAAAAGATTACGATTTTTATTCAAAAGAAATAATGTTTTGTTCAAAAGGAAGCCATAAATGTATCGTTGATTTCACTGCAAAGGAAATAAGAAGTCTTCCTTATAGTCAAAGAAATATGGCAAATAATTTCAACAAATTGTATAAGTATTTGGAAGAAATATTGCTAGAAAATGATGTAAATTATTTATTAGATTACTTTAATTATTTATTAAAAAAAGTTTCTTTTATACAAATTACTACTGATGACATAAACTCATCTTTTAGATTGTTTAACGTTTTGAATTCTAGAGGTATGCCTTTGACGTACTCTGATTTATTCAAATCTTTATTGTTAGAAAAGATAAATGAAAAAGAAAAAAATAAATTAATAGAAGCTGAAAATAAATGGGATAATATAGAAGATGATATTGGTTTAGAAAATATGAATTCATTTTTATTAGCTCACTGTATAGCTTTTAAAGATAAAAATGAATTGCATAATAATAAAGTATTAAATTCATATAAAAAGTTAATGGAAGATAAGTCTAATGAATTTTACAACAGTCCATATAAAATGTTAGTTCAAATAGAAAATTCATATAAGATATATATGAGAATAAAAAATTTAGATTTCAAAAATGGAAAATTGAAAAAAATTATTTATGCTTTAAATAACTCCAATATAAAAGGTTCCACTCCAAGATGGTTGCCAATAGTTTTTTGTTTTATATGTAATATGCAAAAAAGATCGTGGCAAGAGAAGGATTTAGAATATTTTATGAATAATTTTGAAAAAGTATATTATAAAATGTTATTTAATAAAACCAGACCCGGTGAAATTGATGCCATAATTTCGGATATAATTATATTTATAAATTGTCAGAAAGGTAACATTGATGAAGTAATAAACTTATTGTATGAGAAAACTAAAAAATATAATGATATATCATATGAATTTTTAAATAGCTTGTCCTTTGGCAATAAAAGTACACTAATATTATGGAAAGCTTTTTTAGTTAGATTAGAGATGGAGTTTATAGAAGAAAATATAGTGCCAGATTTTAATTCTATTACCATAGAACATATATTACCTCAAAAAATGGACCAATATTGGAAAAATATTTTTTCAAAAGATGAGCACTCAGAATTTGTTAATAATATAGGGAATATAGCGTTACTTAAATCAGAAAGAAATAGTAGTGCTAAAAATTTATCTTTTGAAATAAAAAAGGAGAAGTATAAAGAATATTCGAAAAATAAATCAATATTTGCTTTAACTGAAAGTATATCGTTATATGAGAAATGGGATAAAAATTCTATAATAAAGAGAGGAAAAGAAATATTAGATTATATAAATTTATTTTTAGGCACTAAAATTTAACTTATATTTTTAAATTCTATGATCTATAAAAAGAATTATTTTTAAGAAAAAGACTCAAGTTTTAATATATAAAGAAGCTCCGTTAGGAGCTTCTTTCTTTCTATAAAATATATTTCTAATTAATTTTATATATTATTAAGATATAAATAACTAAAAAAACTTTAAGGAATTTATGATGGGAAACGAAAAATTAATAGAAGACTTCTTCAAACTACAAAAAATATTTAAAAATCTAAAAATTAGTCAAATAACCAAAAAAGCAGAATTTATAGACTTAAATAACTACCTTAATATTAAATTAAAAATTAATAATGTTAAAAGTAACGGGGGGATTTCATTTTTAAAAGGTAATACTGTAGAAAACTCAATATTACTAAAAAATAAAGATAGGCCATTGATTTTGATATTTGGTTCTGCATATAAGCCAGGTGGGGGTGTTCTGAATGGTGCCAAAGCACAGGAGGAAGATATTTCAAGGCATAGTACTTTTTATTTTCAGGTAAAGGATAATAATGAATTTTATGGTTTAAATCATAAAGATTATAATTATAGTGATTATGCTTTGTATGTAGAAAAAGGTTTAATGCTTACTGATATTTATAATTATGAATTAAATGAATATAAAGAAGTATCGTTTATAACTATAGCCGCTCCTAATTTATCCGCATTTATAAAAAATAAAATAAATATAAACGAAGAAGATCTATATAAGATATATAAAAAACGTTTAAGATCATTTTTTTATTTTGCTGAATTGAAAAATTATAAAGAAGTTATTGTTGGTCCGTGGGGTTGTGGTGTGTTTGGTTTATCAGTAGAAAAAACGGCATTAATTTTCAAAGATATTTTGAGTGAAAAAATATTTTCTGGAAATATTATTTTTTCAATATTAAATGACGAAATGTTTAATACATATAAAAAAATAATAAGTAATGGTTAATAATAATTATATAAAAATTTAAGTTGCATGATTGTACAGATTAATATTTTTTTTGATATAATATATTTAAGAGATTTTTTATAGGAAATATATAGTATGAGATATTTGAATCCTTATGATATGACAGGTGATGATAAAAAATTATTTGATTTATTGAATGTAAATAATTCTGATGTTTCAGAACAAATAATAAATTTATTGGAAGGTAATGATAACCTACTTATTGATACAATGTATATTATAAGAAGTAATAGTAAATTTATAAATTATAATGCATATAATATGCTGAGTATGTTAGTCAGCAGTATTTTAAATTCAACGGAAGATAATGCGAAAAAAATTCTTGATATAGTATCAAGAAGAATAGACGAAGAATTATTTCTTGTAAAAGATTACATAAAAATAAAAGATTTTATAAAAAAGGGTGAAGATGAAAAAGTAAAAGTTATATATGAAAAAGTTTATAACAATTTATTTAAATTGCTAAAACCAAAAGATATTAATAATGGAACAGTAAAAGAAAAAAAATATATAGATGATAGTGTTAATAGATTTATAGAGATATTCAATAAATTATATGAAACGGTAGAAAGAAAAAAAACTATTAGCATGGATACTATTTTAAAGAACAGTGAATTTTATTATCTGGATAACAAAAGTGATAATTGTGATAATTTTATAAAAATAATAGATGTTATTAGTGTAGATGAAACTCAAAAACAAAAAAATATATTGTTAGCTTATTCTCAAATGTTTAATCCACACTTTGAATATAAATCAGGTGTTGTAATAGATAAGAATAAATTTATAAATATTTTAGAAAAGCATAAACTTTTTGATTGGAGAAAAATTCCAGATATTTATGGTAATGATAAAACCTTCATAGAAAGTTTATATGATAATCATTTAGATTATATTGTTGAGACTAAAATATTAAATAATAAGACGGCATTGTTAGAATTGAATGATGATATAAACAATATCGGTTGGTATTTGTCTAAAAGATTTGCAACAGATACAAGTGCTAAAGATCATCAAAGAAAAAAATCTTTAAAGAGTATAAAAGATATTTTAATTAATAATTTTAATCCATTGATTTTTGAAAAACAGCATGGTGTAAGTTTTGATAAATTTATCATCAATCATATTAATGAAAATAAGATTTCTATGAGTATTAATGAAGAAAAAAGATATAATAAGATTATAGAAGTCTATAAAGAAAGTTATCCATTAATAGAAAAAAGAATGATTAGTGAAAGCGTATCGGAAATCAAAGAAAAGAAAAATTCATTAAAAAGAATATAAATAAAAAGCTCTTCGGAGCTTTTTGTTGTAACGTCCATAGTTATAATGCTATACTAACTTTTATATTAAAATAAAAGGGGGTTATATGTTTAAATTGGATGACCTTTTTGTAAAACAAGAGATATATATGGGGGAATTGGATTTCTCATTAGGCACATCCCCATCAAATAAAATGAAATTAACACCACAAGAAGAACAAAATAAAATTAAAGAAATAATAAGTTTAAATAAAAGAATGAAAGTGTTGAGTGCTAATCAATGCAACTGCTTTTTTATGGCTGATACCACTATTTCAGAGCACGATCATATTTGCGAATATCATGATGTAAAAATTAAAATCTCAATGATAAGAAAAGAAATTGATGTCTATGGTTTAAAAGAATTTAAACAAAAAAGATTACAGAAAATGGAAAAATTTAAAACCGAACATGAAGAGTTTGTTAATGGTTATTTTAAAAAACTTTCAATCCCATTATTCATGTTTTTAATTTCATTTATAACATACCTTTTGAAATATTATAAATTGATTTAAGGCTTTATTAAAAGTTTCTCTGAGAGATTAACTTTATTTTTATTATTTTTAGCTATATAATTATATGTAAGTAATTAATACAGGTAAAAAAATAATGCAAAATTTTAATCAATTTAATTTAAAAGATAGACCTTATGTAAGTTTTAGTAGTATGTCTGGTCCAGAAGGTAATCCTATAGAAATAGCAAAATTATTTCATGCAGGACTTTCGCAAGCAGGTTTTAAGGAAGAGGCTGATTATTTAGGTGGTAATAATCTTAGTCATGTTATCTCTAAGCTTGGTAATTTCGATTATGATTTTATTAAAAGTATTCTATTTAATATGTCAGAGACTACATATGAAATAACAGAAAAAAATAAAGAAAATGATGATGATGTTATCGTTGTTATAAAGAAGAAAAAGCCTTCTAATGATATAGAGAAAGAAAATTACTTAGGAAGAAGTTCAATCTATTATGCTAATGCAAGTAATATGGCTGAAAGAATTATGGAGGATAGAGAAGCGTTTATTGGTAAAGATAAAATAGGGATGTCAGTATTAGATCACTATTTAATGGCAGAGAAAAATGAAGAATATATATTAGCTTTACAGTTTATGTATATAAATTATTCGCCAGAAGAATATGAAGGTTTGTTGAACAATAAAGTATTTAATAAAGTTAATATAGTGGAGGAAATAAAAGAACCAAGTTTTGAATCACGTATATATAAAAATTTATTAAAATATGCCATAAGTAAAAATGATATGTATGTAGAAGATTCTATGGCTTTTCTTTTAGAAAATCTCAAAAGATATAAGAATAAAATAACGCAAGCGCAATTAGGTGATATATTCCAGAGTATAAGTGGTGTTTCAGAGGTAGCTAAACATAATCCAGATGCGAGCGATTATTTCTCTAAACTTTTAAATAATTTTAAAGTCATCCAAAAAGAAGATGTTATGAGCAATCTTCTTGAAAAGTTCAAAGGAAGTAAAGAGGGGCTTGTGCAACTAGAAAAAGGTTTTATTTCTCTGTCTCTTGCAGAGATGGAACTAATGCCGCAGGATACTAATAAACCGAAAGCAAGAAGATTGTAATAAGTATAGAAGCCTCTGGGAAAGAGGCTTTTTTATTTCTCTAAATAAAAGCTTTCATTTTTTTTAAAGATGCGCGATCAGTTTGATTAAAGGAACTCTTTAAAACTTTCTCTAATGACTCACAAAAAAATATATCCTCTTTAGATGCTGGTGATTTAAACCAGTATCCTTTAAGCATAAAATTATGACTTTTGGTTATTTTATCTTTAACGTCATTATCAATGACTACATTAAAATATGATTCTTTTAGATAGCCAGTATAAAATTTATTAGACTTTAAATCGTTATTAGAATAATGTTTTAATTTAGTAATAATAAGTCCATCTTTAATTTTATGTTCTCTTTTAAATTCATTAACTGCCTCATGAATACTTTGTTCGTCTAAAGGGGTAAATGACTTTACAGTAAAAGTTAAACCGTATTTATCATTCTTTTGATATTCACCAATAAGATTTAAATAACAGTGTTTATCTTTATTTTCTAACTTAGAATATATTTTAACTATCTGGTGACTTCCGAAAACATTTTTAATCTGAGCAATAAAAAAATCCTTTTTTTCATTTTCAAAAAGGATACGTTCTATTTTACCAATCATGGAAAAACCTCCTGGTATAAATTAAGTATTCTAAAATATAGCCGGCGGTTCACTTTTTTTCAAAAAAAGATTACAGTCTTTTAGAACTTTTAATAATTGATTTATCTTCTACATACTCATTTAAATTACTAATATTTTTATTAAGGATAAGTCGTTCTTCAAAAATTTTTAAGTTAAACATATATTCAGGTTGATCTTTAAATTTTTTCTTATCTTGTTTTAATTCATAACTTGGCGTTTTTGATAAAAAATCACTCTGAAAAAGATTTATTAATATTTTATTCATGAGTAAGTTACGATCCTGTGAGAATAAAATATCAAGAGCTGTTTTATTTTGACTATCGCGCGCGTGTGTCTTGGCACCTTTATTTAAATAATTATTAATAGTTTCAATAGAACCTTTTTTATAAGAGTGAGGCAACAAATAATGTAGAAAAGTTTTATTATTACTTAATGACTCTTTGATATCAGATTTTTTTAGGAAATCTATTTTTTCCATATTAGTGGTTATTTGATATAAAGTTTTATATCCTTTTACATGTTCAAAACTGGAAAAGTAATCTGCTATTTTCTCTTCCAGAGGGAAGGTAAAATTAAGTTTTTGTGTAATATCATAAAACGAATTTTCAGAAAAAAATAACGAAAAAATAAGTGGATTTAATTTTGTTGAATCAGGGAATATGGGAAATATATAAGAATTAAAATGTTTAATATTATTATTAAAATCCATATAAGAGAAATCAATATTATCCATAATATTCTGAGTATTAATTTCAGGATTAATTTCCCATGCTAAAAGTAAAGCCATAACCGTGATATTAACAAAAGAAGACTTTTGCTTATAAGTTAATGTGTCATCAGAAAAATGCTTACTAAGAATACTTATATTATCTAAAACTTTATTAACTTCATCTTTATTAAAGTTAATAATTTCACTCATATTAATATAAGAATCAAAAAAAACAGATATTTTATGCGAATCTATATGATTGAATGATTTAATCATATAAAAAGAAAACAGATGATTGTGATTTTTCAGAGATTCAGAAAAAATAGCATTTTGTTGCTGCTCTGTTAGTGTAATATCATAAAGACTGATAACCTGACTTAAAATAGGTTCAGCAGAACTTGTGGAGGAAAGATTTTCTTCTGCCCAATTAATAGAACTAATTAATTGTTGAATAGATAAATTTTTTAGATTGCAATAAGCATCAATAATGTTCTTTTTATGCTGTTCAGTTTTAAGGGAAAAACTAAATTTATCAGAATAGTTATCAAAAAATAAAACAGCCATAATAATCCTCCATATATTGTTATAAGTATAATAACATATAGTGTTTAAAAGAGAAAGATGAATATTTTTCTTGTTTAGATTTCAATAAAATGATATAACATTGTTGCTGGTAGGTAATAAGTTGCCATAGGCAAGACAAATCAGATGATAACATTCCGGCCCTGTATCCATACCTAAGCCGAGGTATTCAGGGAACCCAAATGTGAGGCAAGTCTGAGTTCTCAAAGCAATGCGAGAGCGCCAGCATCATTTTAACTATCAAGGATCAACTAATGCATAATAAAGAAAATGATTTACTCAATAAAAGAGTCAATAGTCATCTGAGTGAAGATGAGTTAGTTTCATTAAATATGTCTGGTACTCGTGAAGAAAGGCGTCAGCAATTTATGAATATGCAAAAAAATCTTGCAGAAAAATATAAATATAATGAAGATACTTTCTTTGAAAATGGTTTTGTGCATTTAAGGGTAATAACGCCCGAAGAAATTATGATAAATAATATTCAGCCAAATACAGTTCATTGTTTCCCGTTTTTTAAAGGCAATGTGTTGTTCACCAAAAATAAACGTGGAGTAGATATTATTGGCGGCCATATAGAAGAAAATGAAACAGTAGTGGATGCTCTTTACAGGGAAGCAAAAGAAGAGTCTTCTATTATCCCAGGTGAGTATAAGTTAATAGGAGCTATTGAAGTAGATAATAAAGACAATCCTGAAGCTATAAATCAAGGCTATCCTTTGAAAGGATATCAATTCTTTTATAAAATAACTGAATTTGAGCTTTTGCCTTTTGAAAATACTCACGAAAGCACTGACAGAATATTTGTTGATATAGAAAGTATTCCTTTGGTTCATTATAATTGGTTAAGAAGTTACCAACATTTATTAGATTGGGCTATTAATAAATGAATATATTAAAAACCAACTACGATAATACTAAGGAATGGTTGGATAATGGTGGTGATGTAAACTATATAAGTAGCGATAAAATAAAAAGAAATGCGTTATTTTCTGCTAATTATGAAAAATCAGAATTGCTTATAGAATATGGTATAGATGTAAATCATGTTGACGCTATGGGTGAAAATGCCTTATTTAGCTCTGTAAGAGATTATAAGAAATTCAAACTTCTTCTGGATGAAGGAATAAATTGCCATCTAGTAAATAAATGTAGAAAAGAAAACATATTATTTCTTATTTTATATAATAAATATTTAACAGAAGATGAGCGTGAAGAATTATTTTATAGAGCGGAAAAGAATGGTGCTGATATCAATATTATAAATTATTATGGTGAAAGTTTATTACACTATGCCTTTAATCATAATATCTTTAAATACTTAGTGTCTAAAGGATTAGACATGAATAATATATCTAATTTTAGCAATAAACCTAGCGTCTTTTTCAATCAAGCGGAAAATGATGCTTCTGAAAATTTAGAATATATGTTTTTGAATAACGTAAATTTAACCGAAAATGATCTTTTTGAAATAACAAAGATTACTAACTACGACACTCAACTGCAATGTATTAAATATTTAGAGGGTAGTGGAATTAATATAAATACCCTAAACGATAAAGGTGAAAATATATTGTTTCATATTATCTCTGTAGCAAAGGGTCAAATGCTAAATGAAGAAACTTTTAATAATTTATTAAAAAATATAAAATACCTCTTAATAAAAATAGATATTAATCACCAAAATTATAATAATGAGAATCTTATTCATAAATTGAAAGAATCCACTATAGATTTAATTGACGGTGATTTCCGAGCAATGCTGGAAGATTTTTTGATAGTGAATAACATATGCTTAGAGCAAAAGTCTAAAAGTGGCTTATCAGCGTTTAAAGCTCTGTCCAAGGGAACTCAAAATAAATTAATCATAGATGAAGTAAAAAAAGAAAAAAATCTTTTAAAAAAATTAGACAACTTTAATGAAAATAAAATTGAAACAAGAAGATTATAATTTTCTTGACTATCTTCTTATGAGAAGTTATCATAAATTCATACTTAAATAACAAGGATAAAAAAATGAAAATTACTGATTTTAATTCATTCTTTTCATCAACCATTAATGTGGTGTCCTTGTCTCGCCTCAATAAAATCCTTTCTGCACGACATCATACTTCTAACTAATTATAGATATTCATTCCACAATGGTGGGCTTATAATTTGTTTTAGAAGGAAAATATGATATGAAAAATTTTAAAAGCTTAGCTGGCTTTCCTGAAAGTATTAATTTAACTAAATTTAAAAAAATTGAAGATATTTGCAAGCAATGGGTGGAAAATGTAGGTGGCACTCCCGTTCTTTTACCGATGGTGGAAAAGAAGGAAATCTTTGAGCGCGGGATCGGTGAAGGCACTGATGTTGTTGAAAAAGAAATGATAGAAATAAAAAATGAAACTGGTTTAGTTTTAAGGCCAGAAGGAACTTCTCCTGCGATGAGATTATGGAATAATAATGGAGGATTAAGAAATATAAAACCTCAGATTTGGTATTATAGTGATTTCATGTTCAGAAATGAAAGTCCACAAGCAGGAAGATTTAAGCAGTTTAAACAATTTGGTGTGGAATATTTAGGTTTCAATCAAGGTATTACAGATATAGATATTTTAATATCATTAAACTCTTTATTTACGTTATTAAAAGTAAGAAATAAGCTGAAATTAAAAATAAACACAATAGGTAGTAAAGAAGAAAGAGTTGTGTATTTAAAAGAATTAAAAGCTTTTCTGGAATGCAATAAATCAGATCTGGATGATATTTCTATTCAAAGAATGGAAAAAAATCCTCTCAGAGTATTTGACAGCAAAAACGAGCGAGTTATTGAATTATTAAAAACAGCCCCGAAATTGTTTGATTTTTTGAGTGAAGATAGTATTCAATTTTTTGATAGCATCAAAAAAAGTTTATCCTATTTAAATATTGATTTTGAGGTAGACTATAATCTGGTAAGAGGTCTGGATTACTATAATGGATTAGTTTTTGAATGGGTGTATGTCAATAATGATAAAGCACAAAGTGCAGTTGCTGCTGGTGGTCGATATGATTGTTTATCTAAAATACTTGGTGGTGAGAATGTATCAGCAATAGGCTTTGCTATAGGGTTGGAAAGATTAAATTCATTGGTAGATGAAGATAGTCAGGAAAGGGAAGGTTTTTATATATGTTGGATGGATGAAGCAAAGAATAAAGCATTGCAAGTAGCTATGGAATACAGAAATAATGGATATAAAGTTTTTATAGATCAGGGTGGTCGTAAGTTAGTTAAACAAATAAAACAAGCTGATGAAAAAAATGCACTTTATGCTATTATTATAGGTAAGGAAGAATTAGCAAATAATTATCTGACAGTAAAAGATTTAACAACAGGAATAGAGACAAAAAAATCTTAATAAAAAAGGAAGAGTCGAAGCTCTTCCTTTTTTTTATATTAATTACAATCGTTTTTTAGCAGGTGAAGGTAGAAGAGTACTCTCTGCCATTAAAGTTTGCTTAAGAATATGTTTTTCTATAATGGAATAGGCTGTATTTTTATCCCCTGATACCGTTATATCAGAAATATTAATTCCAAGTTTTTCTTTATTAGAATATACATAATCCAAAAAATCAATCATGTTTTTATACGATTTATGATTGTCAAAATAAGTACAACTTTTAATAACGGAATTAACTGTTTCCGTAGGTTTTATATTCGAAAAAGAAAGAACCTTTTTTAGAGCATTAAAGTTGTTATATTTTACTTCTTTATTAGTAAAATATTCAAGATCTTTTCCTCTTAATGGATTTTTATGCATTTCAATAACAACTTTTAAATTAGAAAGGTTTTTCTCATGATTAACCTCGTGTGGTTTGAGTGAAAATCCGTAATGGGTATTAAGATGTTTGTAGATGTCAACATAATCTTGTTTTGTTCCAATAAAAGCTTCACTATAGTAATAAACAATTTTTTCATAATCTTCTTTTTTATGAAATGACATTTGTTTTAATGGATGAAAATCCCCATCTAAGAGAGGGTTGATAGCTTTAATAAAATCAATATAGTTATTGTTTTTCATTAATGTAACAGTATCATGACTATCATACTTAGCTGGATCGAAGTCAAAAAATTCAATTTTCTCTTTAGATTTACTATTAAAATAATCAAAAAACTCTTTGAAAAAATAAGGTGTAGGGTGATAAAAAAATCTCTGGAATATATCAGGATTATCAAAAAAGTCATTATCATTTTTAGGTTTCATAAAATATGAGAATTTATCTTTATAATCATTATATGCTTCCTTGCTCATTTTATAGCTTGTGCCATAATTTTTAGCATACATGAGATAAATAAATTTATTATTAGCGGGTAATTTATTATCGAAAATAAAATCAACATATCCTCTACTTATAGTATGAACTTTACTATCATGCTGGAAACGAAAGTTGCCAACAATATTATTAATCAAAGGCTCCAGAGAATCATATTTATTAAGAGTTTCTAAAATACTTTTTTTATAACTTAATGCTTGATTTACTTGTTCTATAAAATTATCAGGCATCAACGTAAATAAAGAATCATTAGATTTAAAATCCCTGATCATATATTCATCAGGCTTACCTTTTTCATCTTCGATATTAGGGAATTTTTGAGTTCGTTCATCAATATAAAAATACTCATTCATAATTTCAGGGCGTAAAGATAAAATTTTCTCCAGTAAAAAAACATTTCTGGAAGCTAATGTAAGATGTGCAAGATTATAATATTCCCTACGTTTATGCCCACGAGGAACGCAGAAAAAA
>Ga0308160_10001728_pt1 | contig 29000 bp, 20 predicted proteins | sample PhyFR1_FD_201036 | JGI IMG/M metagenome (GOLD analysis project Ga0308160, IMG submission 201036) | Phyllosphere microbial communities from UC Gill Tract Community Farm, Albany, California, United States - DLSLF.R1 | ecosystem: Host-associated > Plants > Phyllosphere > Unclassified | place: USA... | reverse complement strand
GCGCGACGCCAAGCGGCAATTGGTGAAGGCGGCCATCGCCGGCTGCGACGCCATCTGGGACATCATCCCGGGCGCCCGCATGCTGCATTGCGATCCGCTGGTGCACATCATCGCCCACGACAACGATCCCGGCTCCCACCTGCACGCCGAGGCCATGCGCGAAGCGCAGTTCGAAGCCTTCGACATGCTGGCCGGGCGCCGCGATCCGGAACTCGGCGGCGCGCCGCGCTATCTGGATTTGATGGGCGTGAATTACTACGATACGAATCAGTGGGAAGCCGCCACCGGGCACCGGCTGTGGTGGCATCTCGACGATGCGCGCCGCAAGCCGCTGTACCAGATGCTGGTGGAGGTGCATGAACGGTATGGCCGCCCCCTGCTGCTCGCGGAAACCGGCCATGTCGGCAGCGGCCGCGGCATCTGGATACGCGAAGTCGCCGAACAGGCCATGATGGCGCGCCACCGCGGCGCCGAGATCGCCGGGATTTGCCTGTACCCGGGCATCGACCGGCCGGACTGGGTCAATCCGGACTACTGGCATCACAGCGGCATGTGGGACGTGGTGGCGCAAGCGGACGATCCGCAGGCGCGCGTCCTGGCGCCGGCCTATGCGCAGGGATTACGGCAGGCGCAGGCGCTTACCGAACACTTTTCGGATGCAGCGGCGATGCCCACCATCGTGGTGTTGTCCCACCTCCGCTGGCACGGCGCCAACACGCGTCCGCGCCACATACTCGGCAATATCGCGCGCCATTACAACGTCGTTTACATCGAGGAACCGGTTGCCGGCGCCGCCATCGACTATACGGAGATCAGCCATCCGGCACCGCGGGTCAGCGTCTACCGGCACCATGCGTCCGGTACCGGCGAGGTCTCGTGGGCACTGGCCGAGCCCTTCGTGCTCGACCTGGCCAACCGGCACGCGCATCCCATCGTCTGGCTGACGACGCCGATGGCGCTGCCGCTGGCGAAAGCGCTGGACCCGGACCTGCTCGTGTACGACGCCATGACCGATCCCGCCGCGTCGGGCAATAGCGCGCAGCATTGGCCGGAGCGCGAAGCGGCCGTGCTGGCCGCCGCCGACCTGGTGTTCACCGGCAGTCCAAGCCTGCGCGACACCAAGGCCAGGCACCATCGGCACGTCCATTATTTCGGCAACAGCGTCGACACGGTCCATTTCGAGCCGGCGCTGGACCGCAGCAACGGCCACCCCCTGCAGGCGGCGATCGGCGGCCCGCGCCTGGGCTTCTACGGCACGCTCGACGAGCATATCGACGGCGACCTGATTGCCGCCGTCGCGGATGCGCATCCGGAATGGCAGATCGTGCTGGTCGGTCCTGTTGTGCACCGTACCGAAGCCAGCCTGCCGCAACGCGCCAACATCCATTATCCGGGACCGCACACCTACCAGGCCTGGCCACAGTTCCTGGTCGGATGGGATGTCTGCCTGATGCCCTATCTGACGGATCCCTCGCAACCGCCGGCCAATCCGGCCAATGTTCTGGAATACATGGCGGCAGAACGGCCCGTGGTCAGCACGGCGATCCGCGACATGGAGGCGCTGTACGGCGAGGTCGTGGCGGTGGCCCGCGATGAACAGGCATTCATCGCCGCCTGCGAGGCTGCGCTCGCATCGTCACAGGCGGAGCGGGACGCCCTGGCGCACAAGATGCGCGAGCTTGTCAGGCGGACGTCATGGATCGCCATGACGGACGAGATGCATGCCCTGCTCGCTTTGACACAACAGCGCCTGTCCGTGGCCGGCATGGCTGCGTAGGGCCGCCGGTGCCTTGACCCCGCATGCGGACACGGGCCGTTGCGGAACTTCTCGTATACTGAATGTGGCACCTCACTACGTACAGTCGATTCCCCTATGTCCGAACCCTCCCTGCCGAACCACCAGGCAACGCCGTCACCCGAAGCTGTTGCAGGCGGCGCGATCGACGCCGACGCCGAGGCATGCTTCGACCGCATCACGCGGCTCGCGGCCCAGGGACTCGGCATGCCGACCGCCCTGTTTGCGCTGGTCGCCGGTGACGGACACCGGCTGCAGTCCCGTTTCGCCGGCACGCCGATGGCGGCCCTGCCGCCTGCAGGCGTTGTTGCCAATGCGGTCGGCCCGGATGGCGTCACGGTGGTGGCGCCCGCGGCACTGGACAGCCTTGGCCTGGGGTTTTGTGCGGGGGTGCCGGTCCGTGGCCCGGATGGCAAGCGGGCCGGCACCTTGTGCGTGCTGGACGCCCGGCCGCGCGCGATCGACGCCGGCGGGCGCGCCATGCTGGCGGACTTCGCTGTCTTGCTGGAGCGTGAACTGGCAGCCGCCGCGCTGCGCTGCCAGGCCGCCAGGCAGGAGGACAAGGAAACGGCAGCGCGCGCCTTGTTCGATCACCTGCCCGAAGGTGTGATGATGCTGGATGAGACCGGCGTGATCCTGGCCTGCAACGCGGTCGCCGAAGTCATGTACGCGGCGACGAAGAATGGCCTGATCGGCCGCAACTCGAGCGACTTCGTGGGCGAGGATCCAGCCGGCTTGCGGGAATCGCTGAAGGCAGGAAAGACCGACCAGTTGCAGGCGATCGCGCGCCGCGTCGACGGCAGCGTATTCCCGGCCGAATTTTCGATCAAGCTACTGCACGCATCCGGCGCCTACCGCTATTCACTGGCCGTGCGCGATATTTCGGCGCGCAGGGCGCAAGAACAGAAAGCCCAAGCCGCCGAAGCGCGCCGCCGCAAGTATTTCGTGACGGCCACGCATGAATTGCGCACGCCCATGGCCAGCGTGCTCGGGTTCTCGGAATTACTTCTCAAGCACGACTTCAGTCAGGAAGAACGCATCAACATCATCCAGGTCATTCACCGCCAGGCGACCCGCCTGGTGAAGTTGATCAACGAGATGCTCGACCTGGCCCGTATCGAAGGCGGCGGCAAGGAAGAATTCGACATCCGCCCGCAGGACGCTGCCGCGATTCTCGAGCAGACACTGACCGGCCTGGACGGCCTGCACGCATCCAGCCGTATCTGCGCATCGGTCGCGCCTGCCCTGCCGCAGGTGCGCGCGGACAGCGTCAAGCTGCAGCAGGCACTCACCAATATCCTCAGCAATGCCATCAAATACTCGGCAGCGGACAGCGCCATCCAGGTCGATGTATTCGAGACCGAAGCCGCTGCCCGGCCGATGATCGGCTTTCGCGTGACCGACCGGGGCATCGGCATGACACGCGAACAGCAAGCCCGGATCTTCGAACCCTTCTATCGCGCCCACACCGACCAGGACACGGCCGGCACCGGCCTGGGCATGACGATATTCAAGGAGATCGTCGACTTGCACGGCGGCGTGGTCAGCATCGATTCCAGCCCTGGTGCCGGTACCCGGGTCCTGCTCCTGCTGCCGGCCGTGGCCGACGCGCATTGAGCTGCGCCGCTGCGCCCGCGTCAGGCGCGATTTGCCGTGCACACCTGCCGGATCTGCGCCACCACCCGCTGCGCGCGCGCCGACAGCGGCCATTCGGCCCGGTGAATCAGCCATAACTGATCGACGACGGATGCCTCGCCGGCGACGACGCGAATCGCTTCCTGGCGCGCGAACGCCAGCCGCGCATGGCGCGGCAACACCGTGAAACCCAGGCCGCGCGCCACCGGCTCCAGGATCAGGCCGATCTGGTTGATGAAGCCGTGGACCGGCAGCGCCCGCACGCCCGGATTGCCGGGAAACCAGCGGCTGAGCAGGCGCGTGGCCATTGCCTGGCCGTCGGGGTGGCCGATGAAGCCCAGGCGCGATAAATCGTCCCAACCGGCCACCTGCGCGCCGGCCGGCACGATCAGTTCCAGCGGTTCCTCGATGAAGGGTTCGAACGCCAGCCGCGGATCGTCGGGTTTCAGGGTCACCAGGCCCAGCTCGTAGCTGCTCTGCAGCACGGCGTCGCGCGCTTCCGGGTCGGGCGCGAAGCGGTGCCGGATCACCAGTCCCGGATGCGCCTGCTGCAGGTCGAGCAGGATCGGATACAGGGCCAGGCCGATGCTGCCCGGCGTGATCAGGCTGACTTCGCCGGCGTCGGCCTCGGCATCGCTCAGGCGGGCTTGCAGCTGGCGCTCGGCCCCCGCCAGCTGGCCGCAGTAGTCGAGCAGCGCCCTGCCCGCCGGCGTCAGCTCGATCTGGCGCGGACGGCGGATCAGCAGCGGGCCGAGCGCTTCCTCGAGGTGGGCGATGTGCTGGCTCACCGCAGCCTGGGTGAGCGAGAGACGCTCGGCCGCGCGCGTAAAACTGCCGGTGTCGACGAGTGCCGTGAAGCTGCGCAGCCATTGTGGATTCAGCATAAGCAGATTTTATGGAATCGATTAATTGGCATTAGTTTACATTATCGAGGGCGCGCTCTAGGCTATCAGGATCGAACACGCCGCCGGATTGCGCTTTTTGGACCTCGCCAGCAAGCTCGGCGCAATCCTTTTATACTGACCGGCCCGCCGCGGCGCAGACCGCGGCTTGACCTGTGATCCTGAATACGAAAGCTCCAATGTCATCCCTGTTTACCCCCTTCAAGCTCAAAGACGTCTCCCTCCGCAACCGTATCGCCGTCCCGCCGATGTGCCAGTACTCGGCCAACGACGGCTTCGTCAACGAATGGCACCAGGTCCACTACGCCGGCATCGCCCGCGGCGGCGCCGGCCTGGTGATCGTCGAGGCGACCGCCGTGTCGCCGGAAGGCCGCATCACCCCGGGTTGCGCCGGCCTGTGGAACGACGCCCAAGTCGAAGGCATGGCCAACATCGCCACCCGCATCAAGGCCGCCGGCGCCGTCCCCGGCATCCAGATCGGCCACGCCGGCCGCAAGGCCAGCGCCAACCGTCCGTGGGAAGGCGACGACCACATTCCGTCGGAAGACGCGTACGGCTGGGACACCATCGCCCCGTCGGCGATCGCCTACGGCCATGGCCTGCCGAAAGTGCCGAAAGAGATGACGCTGGACGACATCGCCCGCGTGAAAGCCGATTTCGTGGCCGCCGCCAAGCGCGCGCTGGACGCCGGTTTCGAATGGCTGGAACTGCACTTCGCCCACGGCTACCTGGCCCAGAGCTTCTTCTCGAAGCACTCGAACAAGCGCACCGACCAGTACGGCGGCGACCTGGCCGGCCGCAGCCGTTTCCTGCTCGAGACCCTCGAAGCCGTGCGTGAAGTGTGGCCGCAGAACCTGCCGCTGACCGCCCGTTTCGGCGTCCTCGAATACGACGGCAACGACGAAGAAACCCTGGCCGAATCGATCGAACTGGTGCGCCAGATGCGCGAGCGCGGTCTGGACATGCTGAGCGTCAGCGTCGGCTTCACCATCGCCGAGACCAACATCCCCTGGGGTCCGGCCTTCCTGGGCGACATCGCCAAGCGCGTGCGCAACGAAGCCGGCCTGCCGGTGGCATCGGCCTGGGGCTTCGACGGCCCGCAACTGGCGGAAAACGCCGTCGCCAACGAGCAGCTGGACCTGGTGATGGTCGGCCGTGCCCACCTGGCCGATCCGCACTACCCGCTGCAGGCCGCCAAGGAACTCGGCGTGGACAAGCCGACCTGGGTCCTGCCGGCGCCGTACGCGCACTGGCTGGAACGCTACCGCATGGCGCGCTGATCCGGCGATCGCCTAAGGGGTGACATAAGGGGTGACAGCGCGGCCGTTCACGATCGGCTCGCCGCGGTCGCCCGGCTTGAACGGCGCCGCCAGCGGGTCCATCGGCTCGATGTTGCCGGCGCCGTCGAAGGTCATCCGTGCCAGCGCCGTCTGGCGCTGGTAGCCGCCGCCCTGCGGCAGCGCGTGGCGGTGGTAGGCCACGTACCAGCGGTCGGTGCCCGGCACATTCACCACGCTGTGGTGGGCGGTGCCCACCGCGGCACCGTGCTTCTGCAGCACGATGAAGTGATTGTCGGGCGACCGCACCGGCCCCAACGGCGAATCGGCCACACCCCAGCCGACCCGGTAATCTGGACTCCTGGCATCGTCGATCGACCACATGAAGTAGTACTTCCCCCCACGCTTGAACACCACGATCCCCTCGCGGAACTGGTTCAGCGGGATACCGGCCGGCGGCCCGTCCAGCGTCACCATGTCGGGCTTCAGCCTGACCACATTCGCTATTTTGCCGTTGCCGTAATAAAGGTAAGCCTGGCCATCGTCATCGATGAACGGATACGGATCGATGGTATTGGTCTGCACCCCGCTGCCCTTCTCGATCAACGGCTTGCCCAGCGCATCCTTGAACGGACCGAGCGGGCTGCGTGCCGTGGCGACGCCGATGCGCTGGCCTGCGCAAAAGTAGAAATAGTATTGTCCGTTGCGGACGATCGCATCCGGCGCCCAGGCCTCGATATTGGCCCACTTCAGGTCGTGGGCCACGTCCAGCACCATCTTTTCCTTCTTCCAGTCGACCAGGTTCCTGGAACTCCACACCGAAAAGTCGGTGGTCTGCCAGTTCGGCTTGTCCGAGGTCGGGTACACATAATACGTGTCGCCGAATACGCGGATCGACGGATCGGCCGTGAAGCCTTCCAGGATCGGCGGCGGCACCGGCTGCGGCGTGGCCGGTTTACCGTCCGCCTGCGCCGTCTCCAGGTTCTTCGCCAGCCAGGGCGGCACCCACAGGACGGTGCCGTGGCGCTGGCCCTGCACCACGTTCACATCGAGCGAGACATCGGTCCAGCGCTTCCAGTCGGCGGTCTCGTAGACACCGTAATGGCCGGCCGAGTAAAAATCGACGAACAGGCGGGTCGTGTCGCCCTGGCGCAGCAGCGTCGGTCCTTCGGCGCGCTGGCCCTGCACCAGCGGCTGCGGCATCAAGGTGTACGGCCCCAGCACATCGTCGGCCACCGCCCAGCGCAGCGCGCCCCAGATCTTCTGCTGCTGCCGGTCGCCTTCCTTGAACACGGCGATCCATTGCTTGCCGACCTTGTTCAGCGTGGTGTCGATGTGGTCGAAGCCGGGGTCGAGCAGCAGCTGCGGCTTGCTGAAGCGCTGGAAATCGCGGGTGGTCACGTAATAGGTGCGGTGGTTCATCCGCTCGCTCGACACCGTCTGCGGGAAGCGCCCCTCGATGTCGGACGACCAGGTGATCACGTACTGGCCGCCGGCGTCGTCGTACACGGTTTCCGGCGCCCAGGCGGTCCGGGTGCCCGGCACGTCCTCGAACAGCGGCAGGTATTTTTGTTCCGACCAGTTGACCAGGTCGGTGGACGAGGCGTAGCCGATGCCCTTGTCCTTCCAGCCGGTGGTCCAGACCAGGCGGAAGATGCCGTCCGGGCCGCGCAGCAGGTGCGGGTCGCGCATCAAGCCGCTGCCGACGCCGGGTTTCAGGAAGATGTGGTCGAGGTCACGCCAGGTCTTGCCGTCGTCGCTGACGGCCAGGTGCAGGCCGTCGCCGCTGCCGCGGAAGGAAGTCATCAGCCAGGCGTCGGCCTGCCACTTGGGACGGGCCGCCTGCGGCTTGGCGGTGGGCGAGGCGTTGGATGGAATGGGCTGGGCGCAGGCCCCGCCGGACAGGCACAGCACGGGCACGGCGAGCGCCGTCAGGAACTGCAACAAGCTGGGCATGCTTCCTCCATGTGGATGGCGGAAGCATTATAGAAGCGGGACATCGGGCTGAGGGACCGCAAGGGCGATCGCTCAGCCGGTTGATCAATGCGTCAGCTCGCCCTGGGAGGCAGTGCTCCGGTTCATGCGGCTGTTGCGGATGCCGTAGGCGAAATAGGTCAGGATCGCGATCGTCATCCAGATGCCGAACACGGTATAGGTCACACCCGACAGGTTCAGCACCAGATACAGGCAGGCCGCAATCGACAGGCCCGGCACCAGGTAGGGACCGAAAGGCACGCGAAACCCCTTGCGGCCGGTTTCGCCCTGCTTGTGGCGGATCACCGGCACCGCGATCGACACCACCATGAAGGCGACCAGCGTGCCCATGCTCACCATGTCCCACAGGAAGGTGGCGTCGACCAGGCCGGCGACGACGCCGACGACCAGGCACACGATCAGCGTGTTCGACACCGGCGACTGGGTGCGCGGGTTCACGGTCTGGAAGGTCTTCGGAATCAGGCCATCCTTGGCGATCGCGTACAGGATGCGCGTCTGGCCGTAGATCGTCACCAGGGTCACCGAGAACACCGAAATCACGGCGCCGCCCGACAGCACCAGCGCCGGCCAGGCTTTACCGGTCACGTTCTGCAGGATCACGGCGAGACCCGCTTCCTGGCCGGCGAACAGGTGGGCCGGCTGGGCGCCCATCGCGGCCACCGCCACCAGCATGTAGAACACGGTGACGACGATCAGCGCCGCCAGGATGCCGAGCGGGACATCGCGCGTCGGGTTGCGGGTTTCCTCGCCGGCGGTGGCGATGGTGTCGATGCCGATGAAGGAGAAGAACACGGTGCCCGCCGCCGCCGCGACGCCGGCCATGCCGCCAGGACCGTGTTTGTCCGCGGCCGCGTAGAACGGGTGGAAGTTGTTGATGTCGAAGCCGGTCAGCGCGATCGCCGCGAAAAACACCAGGATCGCCAGCTTGATCACGACCATGATCGCGTTCGTGGTCGCCGATTCCTTGGTGCCGCGCACGAGCAGTGTGCAGCACAGCAGCACCAGCAGGATCGGCGGCAGGTTGACATGGCCGGCGTGGAATTCCATGCCGTTCTTGCCGGAGACGATCATCGGCGAACGCAGCATCTCCGGGATATCCCAGCCGATTGCATTGTGCAGGAAGTTGTTCAGGTAGTCGGACCAGCCGATGGCGGTCGCGCTGGCCGCCAGCCCGTACTCGAGCAACAGGCAGGCCGCCACCACGAAGGCGGCGAACTCGCCGACCGTGGCGTAGGCGAACGAGTAGGACGAGCCGGAGGCCGGCACGCGGTTGGCCAGTTCGGCGTAGCACAGCGCGGTCAGGCCGGCCGTGATCGCCGCAAACAGGAACGACAGGATGACCGCCGGGCCGGCTTTCGGCACCGCCTCGACCATCGTGAAGAAAATACCGGTGCCGATGGTGGCGCCGACGCCGATCATGGTCAGCGGGAACAGGCCCAGGCTGCGGCCCAGACCGCCACCATGGCCAGGGGCGCCGTCGGCCGCCCGTTCGGCTGATTTGGTTCGTAACAGCTTCTGGGCCAATGTCTGCTTCACGGCGTGTCCTCTGGTCGCACTAATATATCTAGACAAGTTGACGTGCACGTCAACGCAAAGTCGCGATTATATGGCTATCTGCGATGCAAGAAAAAAATAGTTTCGGCAAATGTGCATTCTTAATGCAGGTTTAGGTAGAATCAAGCCGTTTCCAACGAGCCCATCACGATGCGCCTGACACGATTTTCCGATATTGGCTTGCGCGTGCTGGTCTACCTGGAGCGCGCGGAAGATGCCGCCATTGCCCGCACCCAGCCGGTGACGGTGGCCGAGATCGCGACCCAGTTTGCCATTCCGCACAACCATCTCGTGAAAGTGGTTGCCGAGCTGGCAAAGATCGGCTGGGTCAAATCGACGCGTGGACGCAACGGCGGCCTGCGCCTGGCGGCCGACCCGGACACGCTGACCATCGGCCAGGTGCTGCGCAAGCTGGAAGGCGACGAGAACGACCTGGCCGACTGCGAAGGCACGGATTGTGCGCTGAAGATGGATTGCCAGCTGCGCGGCATGCTGCGCGCCGGCATGCGCGCCTTCTACGAAGCGATGGACCGCTACACGCTGTCCCAGGTCACGTCCGGCTCGACCGGCGAGCAGGTGATCAGGATGCACCGCATGTTCTGGGCTGGAAACGATGGCACGCCCCCGGCGACCCCTGGCTGAGCCAGGTTGCTCGAAAGTAAGCGCTCGCTGTGCGGGCGTTTTTTTGAACTTTAAAGATGCATTTCAAATGCATATTAAGGATACTTTATGATTTCCGAAGCTTCCCGTCCCTACATCGATGCCAGCGTCCCGGTCCTGCGCGAGCACGGCCTGGCGATCACCAGCCTGTTCTACGCGAACATGCTGGGCGCGCACCCCGAACTGACCCGCATCTTCAACATGGGCAACCAGGCGCGCGGGGCGCAGCAGCAATCGCTGGCGTCGGCGGTGTTCGCGTATGCGGCCAACATCGGCACGCCGGAAGCCCTGGGTCCCGTGGTCAAGCGCATCGTGCACAAGCACGTCTCGGTCGGCATCCGCGCCGAGCACTACCCGATCGTCGGCAAGCACCTGCTGGAAGCGATCGCCGCCACGCTCGGCGACGCCGCCACCCCTGCCCTGCTGGACGCCTGGAAGGAAGCCTATACCTCTCTGGCCAGGCTGCTGATCGCTGCCGAAGCGGAGCTGTACAGCAGCGCCGGCATCGAACCGGGCGCGACCCGCCCGATGCGCGTGACGGAGGTGGTGCGCGAAAGCGCCAACGTGCTGTCGATCCGGTTCGAACCGGCGGACGGCAAGCCGCTGGCGGATTTCAAGCCGGGCCAGTACATCAGCGTCGCGGTCGATTTCGCGGATGGCCGCCGCCAGCTGCGCCAGTACAGCCTGTCGGATCGTCCGGGCATCGGCAGCTACCGGATCTCGGTGAAGCGCGAGGATGCCCTCGCCGACACGCCGGGCGTCGCCACGCCGGGCGTCGCCACGCCCGCCGGCGAGATCTCGAACTGGCTGCATGCCAACGTGCAGGCGGGATCGACCCTGCAGGTGTCGCATCCGTTCGGCGAGTTCACGCCGGACACGGAAGGCGGCCAGCCGGTCGTGCTGCTATCGGCCGGCGTCGGCATCACGCCGATGGTGTCGACACTCAAGCGGATCGCCGAGGTGAATCCGCAGCGGCGCGTGATCTTCGCCCATGCAGCGCGCGATCCCGGCTTCCACGCGCTGGGCGCGGAAGTCGATGCGCTGAAGGTGGCGATGCCGAATCTGTCGGTGGTGAATTTTTATGAGGACGTGCAGGGCGCGCCGGAGGCGGTCGAAGGCCGCATGGACGTGGCGCGGCTGCCGGCCTGGCCGCACGAGGAGGCCGACGTCTACCTGTGCGGCCCGCACAAGTTCATGCAGGCGCAGTGGCTGGCGCTGATCAATGCCGGCGTGCCGGTGGCGCGCCTGCATCGCGAGGTGTTCGGGCCGGAGCTGCTGGATCACCTGCTCTGATCTCGCGACCGTTGAACGCGTGGACGGGGAACCCGTCCACCCTACCCTTGCCTCATGCGTGGCAGTAGGGATCGCGCTGCCTGACGCTTAACGCTGGCCGAGTCGCGTATCTCCGAACAGGTTCTTGAACTCGTGCGGCTGCGAGCGCCAGTACTGCGGCGGCGCCGCCACCGACGCGCCCAGTTCGGCCGCCGCATGCCACGGCCAGCGCGGGTCGTACAGCATCGCGCGCGCCAGCGCCACCATGTCGGCCTGGCCGGTCTGGATGATGGTCTCGGCCTGCTTGGCTTCGGTGATCAGGCCCACGCCGACGGTCGGCATGGCGGTGGCCTGCTTGATGCGTGCCGCGAATTCGATCTGGTAGCCGGGACCGACCGGGATCTTCTGCTGCGGCGAGAGTCCCCCGCTCGACACGTGGATGAACTGGCAGCCCAGCTTTTCCAGTGCCTCGGCCAGCACGACGCTCTGCTCCACGTCCCAGCCGCCTTCGACCCAGTCGCTGGCCGAGATGCGCATGCCGACCACCATTTCCGGCGACACCGCCGCGCGGATCGCTTCGAACACCTCGAGCGGGAAGCGGATGCGGTTCTCGAGCGAGCCGCCGTATTCGTCGGTGCGGCGGTTCGACAGCGGCGACAGGAACTGGTGCAGCAGGTAGCCGTGGGCGCCGTGGATCTCGATCGCGTCCAGACCGAGCGCATCGGCGCGGCGGGCGCTAGCGGCAAAGCTGTCCTTGATGCGCTGCAGGCCGGCGGCGTCGAGCGCCTCGGGCACGGTTTCGCCGTCGGCATGCGGGACGGCGGAGGGCGCCAGGGTCTGCCAGCCATTGGCGTGGTCCGCCGGGATGTTGGCGCCGCCCAGCCACGGCACTTCGCTGGACGCCTTGCGGCCGGCGTGGCTCAGCTGGATGCCGACCTTGATCGGCGAATGCTTGCGGATCGCGTTGACGATCGGCTCCAGCGCGGCGGCGTGGTCGTCGGACCACAACCCGAGGTCACCGTAGGTGATGCGCCCTTCCGGCGTGACCGCGGTCGCCTCCAGGATCATGACCGCGGCGCCGGACAGCGCCAGATGGCCGAGGTGGATCATGTGCCAGTCGGTCGGCAGGCCGTCTTCGGCGGAATATTGGCACATCGGCGCGATGGCGATGCGGTTGGCCAGTTCGAGCTGGCCAATCTTGATCGGAGAAAACAGTTTGCTCATGGGTAGACGCTCCCCTGTGGTTCAAAGAGAGCCAGTCTAGCGCGCACGATTGAAACGTGCTTTCTACTTGACCCGAACCACCATGATCCCGGCCCGCAAACCGACCCGCACGTCCGGGTTGGGAAACACCACGCACTCCTCGTCGTGCTGCACCGTGTACACGGTATCGCCATCGGTGGCGATGACATCGCCCTTTTTCAGGGGCGTGAAATTCTCGGTCTCGCGCCCGAAGCTCATCCTGAAATTGTCGGACAGCTTGGTGATCGACTGCGCCGTGTCGAACACCAGCGGCGCCTTCCCTCCGGACTGGGGCACCCCGCGCAGCAATCCGGCCAGCGCATCGGCGGCTTCACTGAACTGCGACAGGTCGTTCTGCCCGAGCGTGCCGATGCGCCCCAGCTCGACCGTGCTGGCGGCGGCGCCGTGCTGCTCGGCGCTCCAGTAACTATAGGTGCCGGCCGACGCCGGATTCATGATGACGGCCTCGATGCCGGCCAGGCCGAGCCAGGCGATCAGTGCGGTCCGCGCTTCTTCCGCGATCAGTTGCGGCACGATCGCGAACTTCGGGTAGCGCGAGCCACGGATCGCGGTGTGCAGGTCGAGGTGCCAGCGGCGCGGCCCGGTGCCCTCGAAGAAGTCGCGGGTGGCGGCGATGATGGTGTCGGCGCGCCCGGCTTCGAAGGTCCCGGCCAGGTCGCCGCGCTGCAGGCGGAACATGCGATTCAGGTCGGCGTCGATGAAACGCTTGCCGACCGCGATGGCGTCGATGCTGCCGACGCACAGCATCAGGTCCACCGCCAGCGCGTCCGGCGTGCGCGACAAGGCATCGAGCGCGTGCGCGGCCATTTCGATCGGCCCGGTCTCGTCGCCGTGCACGCCGACCGACAGCAGCACGCTTGCGCGCGTGGGATCGAGGACCGCCGATTTCACGGTCAGGATGCCCTTGGCGGGCAGCCCGACCGCGAAACCGGCTTGTTCGAAGCGTGCCGCCACCTCGCCGAAATCGGCCCGGGCCAGCGCCCGGACCGCTTCCGGCAGCGTATTGAAAGACGCTGCGCTCATCGCTTACGCCGCCAGCCGTTCCGGGCTGCTGCCTTCCGACAGCGACCAGACGTCCAGCATCGCCTGTTCCAGGTCGGTCGGCTGGGCCTGGCCGCCCAGGCCCATCGCCGCGGTCAGCTCGTGCACCGCGGCCTGCATGTCACCGCCCTGCTTTGCGCGTTCCAGCACCTGCAGCAGCATGCGCTGCTGGGTACGGCGCAGGGCTTGCAGCGCGTAGTTGCGCAGCTGTTCCTGCGACTTGCTGGTGGCCGGCAGCTTCAGGCCGCGCTCCAGCACGTCGAGGCCGGCGGCGCCGCGCAGCAGCAGGCCGACGTGCAGGAACTCGGCCAGCGACAGGCCTTGTGGACGCTGCACCGAGACCGCGGCGAACAGGAAGGCGGCCAGCGCCTCCACCGTGTCGACCGCCTTCCAGGCTTGCGCAAACGAAGGCGGCAGGCCCGCATGGCTGTCGGCATCCAGCTTGGCCGGGACCAGCTGGCGCAGCTGTTCCGGGGTGGCGAACAGCTTGGACAGCTCGTCCATGCCGCCGGCGCCGGCCTGCTCCGCCGGCAGCGACAGCACGCCTTCGATCACGGTGCGCAGCATCACGCGGGTGCGGGCGTCGACCGCCTGCGAGACGTCGCGCGGCACGTTCAGGGCGTCGTTGTCGAGTGCCTCGAACACCGGCGCCAGGTGCAGCGCGGCCCAGGCCTGGCCCCAGGCTTTCACGACTTCCGCATCGTCGATGCGGTGCTCGAGCGCCAGGTCGCGCAGCATCAGCGGACCGCAGCGGTTGACCGATTCGTTGGCCAGCACGGTCGCCAGGATGGCGTTGGCCAGCGGGTGCGCCAGCGGATCGCGGGTGGCGACCAGCTGTTTCGGGAAGTACGGACGCAGGATGGTCTCGGCCCACGGCTGTTCCGTCAGCGGCAGGGCCGCCAGGGTGCGCTTGAAGCGGTTCTTGACGTTGGCGACCACCACCGCCAGTTCCGGCGTGGTGAGACCCTGGCCGAGCGCCTTCCGGCGCGCAAGCTCGGTCTCGCTCGGCAGCTGTTCCAGCTCGCGCGAGACGGCACCCTCGGCTTCCAGGCTGGCGATCAGGGCTGCATAGCCGTCCACCACCGCGGCGCTGGACTGGGCCTGGGCTTCGCGCACCAGCAGGTGGGTCTGCAGCGTGTTGTCGCGCAGGACCAGGTGCTCGATGTCGCCGGTCATTTCGTTGAGGATGCGGTTGCGGTCCGCTTCCGGCAGCTGGCCGGCATTGACTTCGGTGTCGAGCCAGATCTTGACGTTGACTTCATGGTCCGAGCAATCCACGCCGGCCGAGTTGTCGATCGCATCGGTGAAGATGCGGCCGCCGGCCAGGGCAAACTCGATGCGGCCGGCCTGTGTCGCGCCCAGGTTGCCGCCTTCGGCCACGACCTTCACGCGCAGTTCGTTGCCGTTGACGCGGATGTTGTCGTTGGCGCGGTCCTTCACCTGCGCATGGGTCTCGGCCGACGACTTGATGTAGGTACCGATGCCGCCGTTGTAGAACAGGTCGACCGGCGCCAGCAGGACGCGGTGCATCAGCTCTTCCGGGCTCAGGCTGGTTGCCTCGATGTCGAGGGCCGCGCGCACCTGCGGCGACAGCTCAATGTGGCGCGCGGTGCGCGGGAACACGCCGCCGCCTTCCGAGATCAGGTTCTTGTCGTAGTCTTCCCACGAGGAACGCGGCAGCGCGAACATGCGCTGGCGTTCGTTGAAGGAGACGATGACGTCCGGGTTCGGGTCCAGGAAGATGTGGCGGTGGTCGAACGCCGCCAGCACTTTCAATTGGCGCGACAGCAGCACGCCGTTGCCGAACACGTCGCCCGACATGTCGCCCACGCCGACCATGGTCACCGGGGTGGTGTTCATGTCGTGGCCCATCTCGTAGAAGTGGCGCTTGACGGCCTCGAAGGCGCCCTTCGCCGTGATGCCCATCTTCTTGTGGTCGTAGCCGTTGGAGCCGCCCGAGGCAAAGGCGTCGCCCAGCCAGAAGCCGCGCGAGACGGCGATGCTGTTGGCGATGTCGGAGAAGGTCGCGGTGCCTTTATCCGCCGCCACCACCAGGTACGGGTCGTCCTGGTCGTAGCGCACGGTGTCGGAAGGCGGCACGATGTCGCCGCGCACGCGGTTGTCGGTCACTTCCAGCAGGCTGGCGATGAACAGGCGGTAGACGGCTTCGCCTTCCGCCGCCACCACGTCACGGGCGGCATCCTTCGGCATCTGCTTGCAGACGAAGCCGCCCTTGGAACCGGCCGGCACGATGACCGCGTTCTTGACCATCTGCGCCTTCACCAGGCCCAGCACCTCGGTGCGGTAGTCTTCCATGCGGTCCGACCAGCGCAGGCCGCCGCGGGCGACCGGACCGCCGCGCAGGTGCACGCCTTCGAAGCGGCGCGAGAACACGTAGATCTCGCGGAACGGACGCGGTTCCGGCACCAGCGCCAGGTTGCTGGTGTCGAACTTGAAGATGATCTTTTCGCCGCCGTTCTGGAAGTAGTTGGTGCGCACGGTCGCCATGACGAGGTCGACCAGTGCCGCCATGATTTCCTCGGTATCGGCGTGGTTGACCGCGGCCAGGCCGGCTTTCAGCTCGGCCAGCTTGGCAGCCGCCGCGTCACGCTGCGCCGAGGGCAGCGCCGGATCGAAGCGCTGGATAAAACCGTCGACCAGCCCCTTGACCAGGCCGGCGCGCAGGCGCAGGGTTTCGGCCATGTAGCGGGTCGAGAACTTGCTGCCGGCCTGGCGCCAGTAGCTGATGTAGGCGCGGACCAGCTGCACTTCGCGCAGCGACAGGCCGCCTTCGATGGCCAGCCCGTTCAGGCGGCCGTCTTCGGCCGAATCGTTGAACAGGGCCGCGAACAGTTCCTCGGCGACGTCGGCGATGCCCGGCTGCGCCAGCTTGGCGGCGGATTCCGCGTCGACGATCAGGCTGGTGACGAAGTGGCGCGCGCCGTCGTTGGTCGTGATGGCGAAGGCCTGCTCGCGGTCGATCGCGATGCCGGCGTTCTGCAGCGCCGGCAGGATGCGCGACAGCGAGGGCACGCTGCCGGTCGAGTACAGGCGGATCGACGCGCCACCGGCGGCCTGGCTCTCGATGCGCACCGACACGTGATCCGGCTGGCCGTTGTTCAGCAGCGCGCACAGGTCGCGGAAGGCGACTTCCGGATCGGTCGAGGCGACGTAGTTGACCGGCAGCGTCGGCATGATCTTGCGCAGCGCGTTGCGGGTCGGGACGTCTTCGATGTCTTCGGTCAGCAGCGTGTAGCGGTCGTGCCAGCCGTCCAGCACCGACAGCAGCGGCTTCTGGATGTCGGTTTCGAGGTCGAGCGGATTGCGCGCGGCCTGGGCGATCAGGTAGACGCGGGCCAGCGGGCCGTCGGCCACCAGGGTCTGCGAGCGCACGTCGATCGCGCCCGAGCTGTCCTTCAGGGCCTGCGCCAGGGCGGCCACCACGGCGGCGCTGTAGCGCTCGCGCGGCAGGTAGACCAGCACGTTCAGGTGGCGCGCATATACGTCGCGCCGCGCAAAGACTTTCGCGCGCGGCTGCTTGTACAGCGAGACCACGGCGCTGCAGACCTGGGCCAGCCATTCCGGATCGGCTTCCAGCGCTTCGGTGCGCGGCAGCGATTCCAGGATCTCGATGAATTTCTCGGCGCGGAAGCCTTCCTGGCGCACGCCGGCGATGCCGAGCACCTTGGCCACGCGGCCGCGCGCGAACGGCAGGCGCGCCAGCGGGGTCGCGGTGGCGGCGCGGGTGAACAGGCCGACGAAGCAGTGCTCGCCGACGGTGTTGCCCTGGGTGTCGGTGGCGCGCACGCCGATGAAGTCGAGCGGCTGGTCGCGGTGCAGGGTGCCGGCCACGTCGGCCTTGACGATCGACAGCGTCTCTTCGCGGCGCGACAGGATCTCGAAGTCGCCCGGGATGTTCTTGAGGCAGGTGCCGTACACCGGGTGCGCCGTATCCTGCAGCACGCCGATGCGGCTCGGGATGTCGCGTTCCAGTTCGCGCACGCCCGGCTTGACGAAGTAATAAGCGTAGCCGAAGGGCTCGAAGCCTTCGTTCTTGGCCCACTCCAGGAAGGCGGCGACTTCCTGGCCCGAGGGCGTGCCCTGGTCGCTCGCGGCGGCGACGGCGGTCATGCGGTCGCGCATGGCGACGGCGTCGCGGTGTACGACGGCGGCGTCGCGCGCCACCATCTGCAGGCGCTCGACCAGCGCGTTCAGCTCGTCCGCCGGTAGGTCTTCGGCCAGCAGGCACAGCACATAGGATTCCAGCGGCGCGCCGGCTTCGCCGACGGCGGCGACGCTGCCGTTCGCATCGCGGCGGACCGGCAGCACGGCATTCATCACGCCAGAGGCGACCACGCGCTGGCGGCGCAGCGCCATCACGAAGGAATCGACCAGGTAGGGCATGTCCTCGTTCAGGATCAGCAGGGCGGTCGACATGCCGCAGCGCCCGTCGGTGTAGCGCATCCGGGCGATCTGGCAACCCGGCACGCTACGCTGCGACACCTGGGTGAAGCCATCCTGCAGGATGGCGGCCAGGCTGTCGGGGGCGACGCCGGCCAGGTCCTCGTCGTCGAGGGCGCCGAGCCAGGCGCTGATCAGCGCGCCGACCTGCCCGGCATCGCCTGCGGGGTTGTTTTCCGCATTTTTCTCGTTCACCAGGGCCAGCGTACGGGTACGCAGGTCCTGCGGCATGTCTTTGTTCATTTACATCTCCATTACGATTGTGTAGACCCGCACCGCTGCGGCTTGTGGCTGCGCGTTGCCGGGCTTTTATTCGAGCGGGGTTGTCCCGTCCAGATGCCAATTAAAACATGCCCCCATGCTGCCGGGGCGGTGCTGCTGAATCTCTTACGACAGGTCGTACAGGCCCGGCAAGCCGAGGATGCCTTCCAGCGCCTCCAGCGCCTGCGCGCACTCCAGCGCCAGCTGCGGGTCGGCCAGGTCCTTCGGCTCGAGGCGGTCGCGGTAGTGGCGCTCGACCCAGGGTACCAGGCGCGCATACAGGTCCTCGGTCATGATCACGCCCTGGTGCATGGCGGCCGCCTCGGCGTCGGTCAGGCTGACGCGCAGGCGCAGGCAGGCCGGCCCGCCGCCGTTGCGCATGCTCTGGCGCAGGTCGAATTCGATCAGCTCGTCGATCACGCCGCCGCCGCCCACCAGGCCGTCCAGGTAGCGCGCCACGCTGGCGTTCTCGCGGCATTCGTGCGGCACCACCAGCGCCATGCGGCCGTCCGGCTTGGACAGCAGCTGGCTGTTGAACAGGTAGCTCGCCACGGCGTCGGCCAGCGGCACCGCGCCGCTCTCCACCCGCACCGCATGCAGGTCGGTGTCGACATTCGCCAGCGCGCGGCGCAAGGCATCCAGCGTGGCCGCCTCGTCGGCAAAGGCCTGCTCGTGGTAGAACAGCACGTTGCCGTTGCCGACCGCGATCACGTCGTTGTGGAACACGCCCTGGTCGATCACGTCCGGGTTCTGCGACGCGAACACGGTGCGCGCCGGATCAAGGCCGTGCAGGCGCGCGATCGCCTGCGAGGCTTCCAGGGTCTGGCGCGCCGGGTATTTTTTCGGACTCGGTGCGGACGGGTCGAACTCGACGCGGCCATACACGAAGAACTCGACGCCGGCGGCGCCGTGGGCGCTGGCAAAGCGCGTGTGGTTGGCGGCCCCCTCGTCGCCGAAGGCGGGGGTGGAAGGCAGCGGGTCGTGCACCACGAAGCGCTCGGGGTCGGCGAACAGCGCGCGCAGCGTGCGGGTCGACTGGATGTGTTCTTCAGCGCGGTGCAGCTTGTTGTTCAGGTTGGCGGCGGTGAAATGCACGCGGCCGTCCGCGCTGTCGGCGGAGGGGCTGACGGTGGCGGCGTTGGCGGTCCACATCGGCGAGGCCGAATAGGCGCAGGCCAGGATCACCGGCGCCTCGCGCCAGGCGTGGGCCAGCACGTCGGCGTCCGTCCCGGAAAAGCCGAGCTGGCGCAGCAGGCGGAAGTTCGGACGCGCCTGCGGCGGCAGCACCGCCTGGGCGAAGCCGCGCGCGGCCAGTGCCCGCATCTTGGCCAGTCCCTGCAGGGCGGCCTGGCGCGGATTCGACGCGCTCTTGACGTTGTTGAAGGAGGCGACGTTGCCGAACGAGAGGCCGGCATAGTTGTGCGATGGGCCGACCAGGCCATCGAAGTTGAATTCGCGGGCGTTGTACATTAGAAGCTGAGTCCCGGGGAGAGTTTGGCCGGCATCTCGAGCGCGGCGTTTTCGATCGAGGCGACCGGGTAGGCGCAGTAATCGGCGGCATAGTAGGCGCTCGGGCGGTGGTTGCCCGACTTGCCGACGCCGCCGAACGGGGCCGAGCTGGCCGCGCCGGTGGTCGGGCGGTTCCAGTTGACCACGCCGGCGCGCGCCTTGACGGCGAAGCGCTTCCACAGGTCTTCCGACGGCGACAGCAGCGCCGCGGCCAGGCCGAACTGGGTGGCGTTGGCGGCGCGGATGGCGGCGTCGAAGTCGTTCACGCGGATCACCTGCAGCAGCGGCCCGAACCACTCTTCATCGGGGATGCCTTGGGCGTCGGTGACGTCGACGATGCCGGCGCTGACGAAGCCGGCGTTCGGATCCGGCTGGCGCATGCGCAGCAGGACCTTGCCGCCCTTCTGTTCCATCATCGACTGCGCTTCGACCAGGCGCGCAGCCACTGTGCTCGAGACCACCGGGCCCATGAAAGGCTGCGGATCGGCATTCGACGGGCCGACTACCAGCTTGCCCGCCACCTCGACCAGGCGCTCGATGAAGGCCTGGCCTGCCGGCGTGTCCTGCACCACCAGGCGGCGCGCGCAGGTGCAGCGCTGGCCGGCCGAGATAAAGGCCGACATCACGGTGTGGTGCACGGCGGCGTCCACGTCCTTGTCGTTGCCACCGAGATCCCAGACGACGAGCGGGTTGTTGCCGCCCATTTCCAGCGCCAGCATCTTGCCCGGCTGGCCGCCGAACTGCTTGTGCAGCGCGGCGCCGGTCTGGCTGCTGCCGGTGAACAGCACGCCGTCGACGTCGGCCTGGCCCAGGGCGATGCCGGTATCGCGGCCGCCGTTGACCAGGTTCAGCACGCCCTGCGGCAGGCCGGCTTCGATCCACAGTTCCACCGTGCGCACGGCCGTGCGCGGCGCGTATTCGCTGGGCTTGAACACCAGCGTGTTGCCGGCGATCAGGGCCGGCACGATATGGCCGTTCGGCAGGTGGCCGGGGAAGTTGTACGGGCCGAACACGGCGAACACGCCGTGCGGACGGTGGCGCAGCACGGCGTCGCCGTCCGCGACACGGCTAGCCGTCTCGCCGGTGCGCGCTGCATGCGACTGGACCGAGATGTCGACCTTGTTGGCCATGGTCGTCACTTCGGTACGCGCTTCCCACAGCGGCTTGCCGACTTCCTCGGCGATGATCGCGGCCAGGCCTTCGTTGTGCTCTTTCAGCAGGTCGCGGAAGCGCTGGCAGATGGCGATGCGCTCCTGCAGCGGACGCAGCGCCCAGTCTTCGAAGGCGTCGCGCGCGGCCTGCACGGCGCGGGCGACGTCGTCGCTCGTGGACGCATTGCTGGTCCAGGTCCGGGCGCCGGTGGAAGGATCGACGGTGACCAGCTCGGGACCACTACCTGAGACCCATTCGCCGTTGATGTAGTTCGACAGGTTAGCCATGTACGTTCTTCCTTACATTGAGTGACAGCGTGCGCACCGGGTCGCCCGCCTGGCAATGCAGCAGTTGCAGTTCGCGTGCCGACAGCGACACCTGGGTGCCACCGGCGCAGGCCTGGGTCAGGATCATGCGGAAATCGTCGATGCGGGTGTTCGACACCAGCGTGACGTCGCACTCGCCTTCCGGCTGGCCTTCGTCGGCCACGGTCAGCACGCTGTCGCGCACCGCGCGCAGCTCGGTCACGCGGCCCTGCAGCACGGGACCGGCATCGAAGATGTCGACGTAGCCTTCGTAGTGCATGCCCTCCTGCTCCAGCAGCCTGCGCGCCGGCTGCGTCGAGCGGTGCACCTGGCCGATGACTTGCTGGGCGTCGTCCGGCAGGTAGGCCACGTACAGCGGCTGGCGCGGCATCAGCTCGGCGATGAACGACTTCTTGCCGATCGCGGTCAGGCCGTCGACGTGGTTGAAGTCCATCTTGAAGAAATGGCGGCCCAGGCCTTCGTAGAACGGCGAGGTGCCGTCCTCAGCCTGGTAGCCGCGCATCTCGGCGATGATCTTTTCGGTGAACAGGTGCTGGAACTGGGCGATGAACAGGAAGCGGCTTTTCGACAGCCACTTGCCGTTCGAGCCGGTGCGGTATTCCGGCATCAGGAACAGCGAGCACAGTTCGGTCGAGCCGGTGAGGTCGTTCGACAGGTACAGCGTGTCCATGCGCGTGAACACGTTCAGTTCGCGGCTGTGGTGCACCAGGGTGCCGATGCGGTAGTTGTAGAACGGTTCCGTGAGGCCGACCGCGGCCTTGATCGCACAGACGCCGGCCAGGCGACCGCCGGCGGTGTCTTCCATCACGAACATGTAGTCGCGTTCTTCCGGCGGGATGGCCTGGGCGAACGAGGCCACCGCGATGTTCACGCGTTCGCCCAGCATGGCACGGTCCGGCTTCAGGGTGGTCATTCCGCTGCCGACCTGGCGCGCCATCTCGATCAGGGGGTCGATGTCGTCCAGGGTGATTGCGCGTATTACGAGCATGGTTGGAGTTCCTTCAGATGCGCACGCAGATGACGTTGTCGCCCGGCGCCACGCCGAGCGCCTGCTGGGCCCAGGCCGGCAGGCACAGGGCATCGAAGCTTTCGGCCGGCGCACAGGGCACGACGATGGCGCGGAAGTTGCGCTCGCTGCTGGCCACGGCGTAGGTGACCATCGTGTCCAGCTGGGCCGGCGCGGCGGGGCCGCGCGCCGGGGCCACCACGCGCCGTACCATGGCGCCCGAAAACGAGCGCAGCGCGTTCTTGTGGGCTTGCAGGATCGGGCCGCCGTCGAAGATGTCGATGTATTCGTCGGCCTCGAAGCCTTCTTCGGTGAGCAGGTCGAACGCCAGTTCGCCGTCCGGATGGATCTGGCCCATGGCTGCCTGCGCCGGTCCGGGCAGCAGCGGTACGTAGACCGGGTAATGCGGCATCAGCTCGACGATCAGGGTGCGGTTGCGGGCACCGCCGATGGTGCGTTCGGCGTCCAGGAAATCCATCTTGAAGAACTTGCGTCCCAGGGCGTCCCAGAACGGCGACTGGCCTTCGTCGTCGGTGACGCCGGCCAGCGGCACGAAGAAACGGTCGCCGAAGCGGTGCGGCGCCAGCACCGCGTAGAGCAGCCTGGCGCGCGACAGCAGGGCCGCCTCCTGGCCGGCGCTGTCGCGGTGGCGGATGGTGAAGCCGGACAGCTGCGAATACGCGGTGAGTTCCGAGCACAGGGTCAGCGCGTGCACGCTGTGGCTGATGTTCAGGTCGCGCGAGACCTGCTGGATCACGTCGTTGCGGAAGGCGAAATACGTGCCGTTGGAGCCGGCCGAGGCGTGGATGGCGGCGGTGCCGACGAGTTCACGGGTCTCGATGTGTTCGAGCACGAACAGGTAGGTTTCTTCGCTGGGGATGTCGACGTGGGCCGCGAACGAGGCACACGAGCGCTCGATCAGCGCCGCGATCTTCTCGCGCGTGCGCGGCAGGGTATGCACTCCCGGCATGGAGTCCGCGAGCAGGGCCTCGAGGGCGCCGGCATCCGCGGGTTCGACCGGACGGACAAGGTACATGGGGGCTCCCGAAAGGCTTGAGAAATGGAGAGCGAGGCTGCGCCTGCCTGAAGAAAATCCAGGCAGGCGCTGGCCGCCTCGCCTTGCTTAGCCGGCCAGGAAAGCGTCGGCGGCCGCGCGCATGATGCGGTCGGCTTCCTCGATCTGGGCGTCGGACACGATCAGCGACGGCGCCAGGCGCACCACGTCGGGACCCGCGATCAGCAGCATCAGGCCGAGCTTTTCGGCGACCTTGGTGTAGTCCTTGGAACGGCCTTTATAGGCGTCGGCCATCGGCAGGCCGATCAGCAGGCCCTTGCCGCGCGCCTTGCCGAACAGCTGCGGGTAGTCGGCGACCAGCTTGTCCAGGTTGGCGAACACCTTGGCCGAAGCGGTGCGCACGCGCTCGAGGAAGGCCGGCTGGTTGATCTGCTCGACCACCGCCAGCGCCACCGTGGTGGCCAGCGGGTTGCCGCCATAGGTGGTGCCGTGCGAACCGACCGCAAAGTACTGGGCGATCTCGTTGGTGGTCAGCATGGCGCCGATCGGATAGCCGTTGCCCAGGGCCTTGGCCGAGGTCAGGATGTCCGGGGTCACGCCGGTGTTCATGTAATCGTAGAAGGTGCCGGTGCGGCCCACGCCGGACTGCACTTCGTCGAACACCAGCAGGGCGCCGGTCTGGTCGCACAGCTCGCGCAGCGCTTTCAGGAAGGCCGGATCGCCCGGGATCACGCCACCCTCGCCCTGGATCGGTTCGACGATCACGGCGGCGACATCGTCGGTGATCGCGGCGCGTGCCGACTCGATGTCGTTGTAGTTGATGTGGTCGATGCTGGGGGGCAGCGGCTCGAAGCCTTCGGTGTACTTCGACTGGCCGCCCACCGAGACGGTGAACAGGGTACGGCCGTGGAAGGACGAGTAGCACGACACGATGCGCGACTTGTGCGCGCCGAACTTGCCGTGGGCGTACTTGCGCGCCAGTTTCAGGGCGGCTTCGTTGGCTTCGGCGCCCGAGTTGGCGAAGAAGGCGCGTTCGGCGAAGGTGGCGTCGATCAGGGCCGAGGCCAGGCGCAGCACCGGCTCGTTGGTGTAGCCGTTACCGACGTGCCACAGCGTGTTGGCCTGGCGCGTCAGCGCTTCCACCACGACCGGGTTGCAGTGCCCGAGGCTGGAGACGGCGATGCCGGAGGTGAAGTCGAGGTAATGCTTGCCTTCCTGGTCCCACACGTCCAGGCCCGATGCGCGCACCGGCACCATCGCAGCCGGGGCGTAGGTCGGGACGAGGACCTCGTCGAAAGTCTGGCGCGTGACAGGCCGCGTGGTGACACCGGAATCGAGCTTGGCATTCATGACGTTGTTCCTCATCCAATTAAAGGGTCGCGCGAACTACAACAGCCGCGCCGAGCGTCCCATTATAGAAAGCCCATCCTTGCAGTTCTTTCCAATCTGCGACAGGCATTTTCATTTTTGGACGACGTCGCTATTCGCTCAGTTTGCGCTGGCGTTCTTCGCGGGGCGTATTGCCGAACAGGGCGCCGAAGGCGGTCGAGAAATGCGAGCCGGAGGAGAAGCCGCACATCAGGCCGACCTGCACGATCGAGGAGTTGGTGTCGCGCAGCAGCTGGCGCGCGCGTTTCAGGCGCAGTTCGAGGTAATAGCGCGACGGCAGGCTGCCGAGGTATTGCTTGAATAGGCGTTCCAGCTGGCGCCGCGAGATGCCGACCAGTTGCGCGATCTCGTCGGTCGACAGCGGTTCCTCGATATTGGCTTCCATCAAGGTCACAGCCTCGGTCAGCTTCGGCTGCAGCGTGCCGAAACGCGCCTGCAAGGCCACGCGCTGGCGTTCTTCGGCGCCGCGCACGCGGTCGACGCACAGGATTTCCTTCACCTGGGCCTGGACCGTGGCACCGAACAGGATGTCGACCAGGGTCAAGGCGAAGTCGAGGCTGGCGGCGCCGCCGCAACAGGTCAGGCGCGCGCCGTCGATCTCGAACAGGTGCGGACTGAAGGTCGACTGGTCGGCGATGGCGTCGGCATCCGGGTACAGCGACCATGGCAGCGCCGTGCGCGCGCCGTTCAGCACGCCCGTTTCGGCCAGCCACAGCACGCCGGCGCCGACGCCGCCCCAACACGGCGCGCTGCGGCAGCGTTCGGCCAGCGCGCGCAGGTTGGCGGGACGCAGGCCGGCTTCGGCTTCGTCGGCGACCAGCAGCACCAGTTGCCAGGGACGCAGCGATTCGCCGGCGAATTTGTCGGGACTGCGCACGTCGACGTGCAGGCGCTGCGGCCCTACCAGGCGGGCGGCCAGGCGCAGCGGCTGGATCAGGCCCGACCAGGTCAGCGAATCGGGTTCGCCGGCGTTCACCAGCAGCACGCGCAGCGGTGTCTCCTGCGCCAGGCGGGACAGTTCAGCGTACTGCATTGACGTGGCTAAAACACATTACTCAGGGGCGAGCGCGGCGGCAGGCCGGCCCTCGGTATTCCATTGGCTGACTATCATACCGGAGATCAACAGGGCCGCTCCCAGCCAGCCGCGTCCGGTCATCGCCTCGCCCAGCCAGAAAAAGCCGAAGAAGGCGGCGGCGCCCGGCTCGAAGGCGTAGATCACGGCTGCTTCGTTGGCACTGGTGCGTGACTGGCCCCAGGCCTGCATCGAGATGATGGCGGCGGTGCAGACCACGCCGAGATAGGCGAAATTCGGCCAATACTGCGCCAGGTGGCTGCCGATATAGCGCCAGTAGTTGGCGCCGTCCTCGGCTGCGCCCAGGCCCAGCGGCACCTCGCGCGCCAGCAGCCACAGCGCGGCGCAGACGGCGACGGTGGCGATCTGGGCCGCGGTCACGCTCATCAGGCGCAGCGCCAGGCGCGTGCGGATTTCCATCACTTTCACATACACGCCGAAGCAGAGCGCGCCCAGCAGCGCGAGGGTGTCGCCGCGGGCCCAGGCGCCGCCATCCCAGCACAGCGCCGCCAGGCCGGCCAGCGCCAGCACCAGCGCGACCACGATGCGGCGCTCGGGCAGGCGTCCGCCGAGCACGCCCAGCAGCGGCACCACGAGTACGTTCAGGCCGGTAATGAAGGCATTGCGGTTGGAGCTGGTCAGCGCCAGCCCTTCGACCTGGAACAAGTAGCAGAAAAACAACACCAAGCCCAGCACCACGCCGGACAGCAGATCCGAGCGCCGCGCGCGCCACAGGAAAGGTGACAGGATCAAGGTTGCCAGCGCAAAGCGGACCAGGATGATCCACACCGGAGAAAACGTCGCGGTCAGGTCCTTCATGGCCGGGAAGGTCGTGCCCCAGACGAGGACGACGACGACGAGGGCGCATATGCCGCGCAGCTGCTGGTTCATGGTTGGGCAATGGTGCCAGGTTGCAAGATCGGCTATGGTACCCGGCCAGCCGGCACCGTGGGATAAAAATGGATCGGCAGGCAAGATTGCCGCGGACGGCTATAATCCCGCCATATCGCCGCTCCATGCACCCGGAGCGGCTGCCCCTCAGAAACAACAAAGGACACCCCCGTGAAAACTGCCCTGCTCGACGGTAAAAAGCCGGCCCATTTCGACAAGCACATCATCGGCAACCTGCTGCTCGACGTCGCCACGCCCGATGAAGTCCGCGAAGAACAGATGCTGATCGGCGTGCGCAACGAAGCCGGAGAAATCTATCGCCTGATCGGTGCCACCAAGCTGAACAGCTTCATGAACGCGGTCGAGGAATTGTTCGACCTCGGCCTGGTGGACGAGCTGCAGGATACCGAAGAGCCGAAGGAAGGCTGCGATGCCATCTTCAGCGAACCTTGATGTCCAGATAATCATCGCCAGCGGGGCGCCTGCCCTGCTGCCGTGGTTCCCCCGCATTTCCCGGCAAACCCAGCTGTTTATTGGCGGTATAATTTTCCAATGGACAGAACCGACGCCCTCAAGAGCATCGCCGCCCAGGTCGCACGCGGTGACCTCAGCTTCCCCACGAACGTCGCTGCAACGCTCAAGCTGCAGCACGCGCTCAACGACCCCGACTGCCATATCGACGACGCCGCACGCCTGGTGCAGACCGAGCCGCTGCTGGCCGCGCGCACGGTCGCGATCGCGAATGCGGCCGCCTACAACCGCAGCGGCCAGGACGTGACCAACGTGCGCGCCGCGGTGCAGCGGGTCGGCTTCCGTACCCTCGGCGCGCTGGCGGCGGCGGTGATCGTGCGCCAGCTTGCCAGCGGCATCACCGACGCCGGCCTGCGCGCCAAGGCCGACCAGCTGTGGCAGCACTCGGCCCACGTCGCCGCCTTGTCCCAGGTGATCGCCAAGCGCGTTTCCAACGTCGATCCGGAAACGGCAATGTTCGCCGGCATCGTGCATGAAGTCGGCGGTTTTTACGTGCTGTCGCGCGCGGCCGAGTTCCCCGGCCTGCTGGAAGGCGGCGCCGACGACTGGATCGAACACGGCGAAGTCGAGATCGGACGTGGCGTGCTGCTCAAGCTGGGTGTGCCGGCGCCGGTGATGGGCGCGATCGAAGCGCTGTGGAACGGCATGCGTGCGCTGCCGCCGGAAACCCTGGGCGATACCCTCCTGCTGGCCAACGACCTGTGCCCGGTGCCGTCGCCGCTGCTGGAACGCCCCGGCGCCGCCGGCCTGCGCAGCGCCGCCACCATCGATTTCACGGTAGGTGAAGGCACGCTGGTCCGGATCCTCGAAGAATCCGCAGAGGAAGTGCGCGGCCTGAGCGCTGCCCTGTCCTGACCGGCATGTCCTGACAGGCAAAAAAAAACCCGCTACGGAAGCGGGTAAAGTCCAAAACTAGGGATGTCCTGAAAGAGACGAGTCCATATTAGTTCCGCTGTTATGCGCCCTCTGTGCGCTGCCTCACACTTGTTAAATTTTTTGACGTTCTTTTGATCCAGCGCGTAAAAATCGTATCTGGAGCAATAAGGCGGCAATAAGTTGCCAAACAAGCTGGACAAAAAAAACCCGCTCCGATAAGGGAACGGGTGAAGTCCAAAACTAGGGATGTCCTGAAAGAGACGAGCCTATGTTAAAACACGCTCGAGCACGCCTCTGTGCGTCATTTCACACAAAAAAATCTTTGTTCTTATTTAAGCGTCTTTACGGCGGCGCGCGGCGATGCAGCCTGCCAGGCCGAGACCCAGCAGGGCGATACTGGCAGGTTCGGGCACTACCACCGGGGCCGGGATGCCGTTGTTCAGGTTGAAGAACTGCGGCGGGCTGTTGCTCAGCGTGGTGCCGGGCACGTTGTAGGCAAACGATTTCTCGCCTGGGTTGACGCTTTCCAGGCCATCGCCGAAGCCGGCCGATACCATCGCGATCGTGCCGATATCGCCGTAGTACACACCGATCTGTCCGCTGCCAGCTGGGACGCTGAACTGGTCGGAACGCACGACGATCTGGAAGGTATTGCGCTGGTTATAGTTGACCGAAAAAACGCCGACCTTTTCCCAGGTGATGACCAATTCCCCTGGGGTCGCCGCATTGACGTAGATGTTGGATGCATCGTCGCCCCGTGTATCCAGGTCGGAGTACAAGGCAGCGATCATCGGGGACAGGGCCTGGGTGTCCAGGGGAGCCGGCGTGAAGTTGGTACGAGGCGTCCCGAAGGTGACATACCCGTTCGAGCTGACGTACAGCGAACTATAGTTTTTGCCGAAAAAGTTGATCGACTGGCCGCTGCCCGAGAAGCGCAAGGCGTCGCTTGCACAGTCGTCGCAGCTGCTGAGCGTGCCCAGCTGGGTGCCGTACGACGTGGTGTACAAGCTGGCGTGTGCCGGTGCCAAGGCGATCAGGCCAAGGCTTGCAGCAAACGCTGCCTGCAAAAGCTTTTTCATCAGGAATCCCTAGTTGTTTTAGTGAAAAATTTATTGAT
>Ga0308160_10001727_pt1 | contig 29008 bp, 37 predicted proteins | sample PhyFR1_FD_201036 | JGI IMG/M metagenome (GOLD analysis project Ga0308160, IMG submission 201036) | Phyllosphere microbial communities from UC Gill Tract Community Farm, Albany, California, United States - DLSLF.R1 | ecosystem: Host-associated > Plants > Phyllosphere > Unclassified | place: USA... | reverse complement strand
CTGACAACAATAAGAAATCCCAACTTGGCGTCCAGGCACAAAACTAACCCTTTTGTGTTTGTGTTTCCGGCGTTTTTGGTGTTTCATTATATCCGCTTGAGGTGAGGATCGAAGCCGTTATTACATTGTATGCATAGGGTCTTGGGTATCGTAATATAGTGTACAGAGGACAAGGGGTACCGCAATGGTCAAAGCGCCGTGGAATTGTCCCTCCTCCGACTAGCGCTAGGCGTTAAGCGGAAGACTGAAGGTGTAGGTCCACGCCGACGAGGCGAAACATCCACCGGGTCTTCCTCTGTAGCCCACCTCGGTCCTTTTGCTACTTTTTTCGCGGACAGTTCCTTCAGAGGTGGAGAGGGAGGAAGAGGAGTTTGTTCAGGTAAGATTTGCTCCACGCCTTCTTCTTCGTCGTCGTCACTTAGTGTTAAATCGATAATTTGGCGTTTCCTCTTCTCGGCGATTACAACGGGTTTACGGAATGTACTAGGCCCTGGGAGGTTTATGATTTCGGGTGAAGAAGATTCTCTCTCCCGTGAAGAGGCAGGAGCAGGACTTGAGCGGGGAGTTGGTAACATTGGCTTTGGTGTTTTACTTGATGCTCGGGCCGTTACGGATTTACGAGGTTTACGGTTGACACGCATTGCTTCTGGTTCAGGTGCTGGGGTGAAGAAGGAACTGATATCCGGTTTGACAGGAGGAGGGGAGGGTGAAGGTAGTCGTGACATGATGAGAGGTGGTGATGATTCCTCTTCGTGTAGTTCGTTCAATTCTTCCGTTGTGATTTCTACTCCGGGTAGGGTGACTCGGTAAGAGTCGATAGCGACGAGTGTATCTTCGTCTATACATTGTTCGACCCATTCGACTGATAGTACTGCTCGACCCATATCGATATTGCGTACTAGGTCTTGCAGTTCCGGATCTTCGACGATGCGACTACCGCGTATGGGGGCGATGATGAATGTAGCCTGCTCTAAAGCTGTCAAGACTCCTCCTCCGAGTCGCTACTCGTCAGCTCTAAAATTAAGATTGTGACTCACAGTAATTGTTTGGACCGTTGATCTGCGCTCCTGAGAGTTGAGGACATGGAAGGTAAGAGGTAAAACCTGGTCTTTACAGAATACCCCAGATGTGTTTGAAGAAGATGCGATAGCTGGAGGATCCGCATTCGGTAGAGCCCAGATATCATCGTCATCGAGGAGGTTGTGACGATCAGGTCGTTGATAGACCCAAGGTTCTTCGTCCACTTCACCACCGGGGACTGTTCCAGCATTGAGATCGAAGCTTAGGGCTGGCGCGGATCCGATAGGTTCAATATCTATCGAAGGCATTTCAAAGTTTCCAGCCATATTCAGCCCGCCATTATTCACCCTTCTGATCAGCTTAAATACGTGCCAGAGGAGTGTGAGGACATACTTGATTTCCCAACCACCTTTATCACCCCCTTCCAACCTTTTACCCTGCTTGACGCATTGTTCCACCCATTCCGCTTGGACCACACAAGCCCTCGTCCGAGATTCAATGTCCCTTGCCACGTTTGTCCGTCGTGCCAGATGAGCGTATATATCTGCTGTCTCCCATACGTTTCCAGCTCGACATTCAAGAGTCGTCCGTCCGGTGTCTTGACCGTCGACCGTCTTGTGATGTGCGGGTGTAGGGGTGTAGAGAATGATTACATCTGCTGCATCTGGTCGGAAACATCCTAGACTAGCTCCGTTCCACTACTCATCAGCTCAGGACGATCAATGCTTAGGGTAGCTTACAATGAGGAGTGACCTAAGCCAGCCGAATATGTGTGAAGGTGTAGTTTTATGTATATGATATCTCAATCCCCGAAACATAGGCCCAGGTTTATTGGCGTAGTAATGACTAAACAGCGGGACAGCTCGAGGCTTGGGACGTTGAAGAGCCGCGTCGTACCCCGGTCCAGAGGAAGGGCCAGCAACACCCACTACAGCGTCAGCCACAGGTCCCTGCTAATTGAGCAACTTACCTCGAGGAGGTAGATTCGATCTCGAGGCCGTACTCCTTTGCTTTTCCCTTTCTATACGTTTCGCCTGATCAATATAATATGCTTCTGTCCATCAGATACTTTTCTTTTGTAGGTACTCACCCCAAGCAGCTGCATCTTTGGAGGTACTAGCCATTGGTGTCGCTCAAAAATCCTTCTGAGCTAGACGTGCCGCTTGTGATTTGTAGTAATCATCTAAATATCAGTATATCATCAATGTAATGATGACAGATTACTGACCCCATGCTGTGGACGTATCGGGTGATTTACTCCTACGAGATCCAAATTGATCATCAAAGACTGCATCCCGCTCGGGCGGTGCCATTTTCGTTCAGTGTGCGGGCGTTTGGGCCAAGTGGAATTTTGGGCGTTACTACAATACGTACATACTGACAGTCATATATACAAGATCTTCAGAGCAACTGTATACACAATATAGCAAACAGAATGGAAGGTGATTGCAAGATGAAAGGAGACAGAGACATCAACTTTTGCCTTTAGATGACGAATGACGCGACTAGCGTGGCTAAACGCAATGGTCGTAAAATCAATGCAATAGTGTCCCTACAAGTATGTACAAGTAATGAGATTGGCCTAGCGCCCTCCAGTAACAGCAGCATGCTCAATCTTCTTGAGCATACTCTTTAAATTCTTTCCTCCCTTTTGGCAATTCTCCTCGAGGTAGACTTCGAATTCACCCCGGATGCTTTTTAGGGTATCATTTATTGGTAGCTCGCCAATTGAGTTTGGGTTGAGGAGAGTATCGAAAAGGCGTTTCCATAGGTCTGACTGCCAGTACTGATTGTCAGCTGATACAGAGACGAAAAATGAGTGGACATACACGCTTGAGAGGAGCATCGATCTTGTGCCACCTACCTCCATCTGGAGTGGTGGTGGATTCGGTAGCAATGTACTTGCCAAACAGCATACAGTAGCAAATACTCGCCAGACCAAAGTAATCAGTCTCATATGACCATTCTCGACCTTCCCTCATCTCCACACAATCCCGCTCATCAACTTTCCAGTCCGCCTTGAACTTCTGCTTCTCCCCAGCGGGGAATAGTGACAAGTCGATACCTCGTCCGAAATCAATCAACTTCATACCCTTGTGTCGCCATCCGTTAGCACCTGAAGCAGAGTATTGATTTGACCATCCCGAGGCGCCGCCCTCGGAAGAGGGTACGGCATCAAGCCTGACTAGACAATTATCAATCTTCATATCGCCATGGATGAATTGTGAGCGGTGAAGCGACTCGATAACGCGAAGTAATTCGATGGTGAAGAAGATGGCGAGGGGCTCGTCAAATGATGATGGTCCGCCAGATATCGCAGGACCAATATTCATTGCAGCAGCCTTGTTGACGGCGTCGAGAAGTGTCCCCTGTGAAGCAAAGTCGAGAACAAGATAAGACTCATCTGCGAAGGCGATCAATTCGCGAGGTCGGATGATTGACATTGGCTGGTCCACTCGTGATAGAACTCGATCGAGGATCACTGCTTCCCATACCGCACAAGGCTTTTCTACCTTGATAGCTACCAAGGAACGATCAACTTCATCGTCTTCATCCTCATCATCAGAGTCGGCATCTTCAATCTGTTCCTTCAGACGAACGTCGACAGCTAAGAAGACCGCTCCGAAACCACCCTCACCAATTTTGTCGGCTACCTCGAAATCGCGAGACCCTAGTGTGATACTAACTCGGTTGTCTGCAGAAGCAGAGGGTCGAGGTGCGGCAGCACTACTTCTGCGAGCTTTGCTTTTAGTATGCGAGTTCAAACTCCCGAGACGATTGGATGTTGTATGGCGCATATCGAGAAAATTGGGCAGTGAGGCGAGAGGAGGATCAATCTTGCCAAGGAGGGTAGCGATGATATCCTCGTCGATAGGGACACAAGGGTTGGATAGCTCGCCAGCAGTCGAGATCGGTCCATGGTTGGCAGTGACAAAGGCTCCAGTGTCTGATTCAGCCTCGACCTCGGGCTCGACAGATTCTTCTCTGGCGGTATGCATCGTATCTTGCTGGCCGGTGTGCTCGAGTGGTCGGCTGTGGATGGTAAAGCCCTCGGGCACCTCGAATCGAGAAGCCGCGTGATCAGACTCTTCGAGATGCTGATAATCCGATAATCCATGTTGGAAATCATCATACGGAGTAGATTCTCTTCGAGTTGATCGCTCTTCCTCTTCATAGACGGCACTCAGTCCCTGGTTTGCCTCACTGGGACCATTGTTCATACCTTCGACCGGCGAGTTCTCGGTGTCGGGGTAGATACTCTGTACACTCGACCTTCTGCCTGAGGATACGGAAAAGACGTTGGTCGATTGCGAAGATCGGAGATTGGTCATTTGGGTGAATTCCTGAGTACGTTCGGTTATTGGCGTCATCTCACCAAAGTTGGTAACCCGGTTCATGGCGGTGTATCGACCTTGAGGAACATTGTTCTCGTCATATTGCCCATCCTCTTCCTCTTCTTCCTCGGTGATTGCGTCGGAAAAGACATTTCGTTGAGGTTGAGCCTGCAAAGCAGGGGCCGGAGTGAAGACGTTGAAGGCTGGTTTTGGTGCTGGTGTGCTTTGTACAGAACGGGGTGTTGCTGCCGATAAAGGTGTCCTCGCTGGCGTCTTGGCCGGTGTGGCCATAGCAAAGATATTGAGCGGAGCAGCTGGCTTGGAAGAGGAAGCAGCGTTCTCGTCCTGGAAGACGAATTGTGGTCGGTGGCCTTGTGCGGGCGTTGGAGTGGGTGGGACTCCCATACTATACGCCGGCATCATGCTTGGGCCAGCTCGAGACGGGAGAGGAGTAGGTGCGGGGTCGGGCTCTTGAGCATCTTCCTCGTCCTCGGCGTCAGAGTCGGATTCGGAATCGGAATCGTCGCGGACTTTTCCTCGATGGACAGTCTGGTCAAACATGGCAGCAATCTCTGCGTTGGCCAGTTTGGTATTTACGGTGGGCGATGGCATTTTCTTGGGCTTAGGAGCGGCTTTAGGCGTGGATGCTGATTGTCAGTTCATTCCTATCTCATGAAGATCGCGTCAAAGGGACTCACATCCTGGTAAATGCCATGAGGCTTCCCATTCCTTGACATCACCTCTCCAAGCTTTGCCCAGAAGACCCCTCTCCCTAGCTCGAACTTCTTCAAAAGACCACTCGTCCCCATTCTTAAAGACTGCATCCCAATTCATCATTCGCTTTTCCATCTTGCCCTTTGAATCTTTGATAAGTGGACCATCGCTGGGACAGACCCATGGTTCTGCGACGTATACTGGGACTTTTGGTCTAGGGAGTTTACGGGATGATGGTGGAGCTGGGATGGAGGGTAGCGAGGTTGAAGCGGTCTCGTTGTCGTAATGCAGGAGGGGATTCTTTTTGAGGACTTCGGCATCGGTAAGCTTCTTTGGCTTGAACAGGGTGTTTTCTGCGGGTCGGACCATCTCCTGGTTATCTCCCTATACGTTAGTGACGTTCAATTAGAAAGACAAGGCGTACCATATCCCTAAAAACCTCGACTTTTGGTGTACGAGGAGCAACACCTTTCTGAGGTAAAGTCTCGCCTTTCCAAGGTGTAGCTTCCACCGTATTCTCCTTCCTCCTCTCATCTCTCGTCCCAAAGTCTCCCCATTCTCCCGGCGCATCATCCTGACCTCTATGTCCCGGCTCATCTGTAAAGATCCCCATCTTTGCTCCGTTAGGGGCACGACTCAGGCGAGTTGAAGGAGCGAGTTGTACTGCTCCAGATATTGTCGAGGGGGTAGCGACTTGTCCCAGGACTGATCTTCCAGCACTGCGGGATGGGGCCAATGGCTCGTCGTCGGGGATGTCGCGTGATGAAGTGACGAGTATACGTTGAAGAAAGGCCTTGTGACGCGTCTTGAGTCGTTCAACTGGAGCCGCACTTCGGTTAATACCAAGTTGGTAGATATCATCTGCCTTTCTTTTACTGCTCGTCAGCGGCTACACAAGTGAGATCACGTACCGTCCAAGACCTTCTGTTGCACTGGCCCATTCTTCATAGAACAATGCATGGTTTGTGCCGATATTCCGTGATTCCAAAAATGCCCAGACTTCCTCCCTCCTTTCAACCTCTCGGGTGTACATGACCCACATCTTCAGATAACGGACATCTTGAGCATATCTCGCATCCGATGTGAACCGGCGAGTGACCCCTTCAATCAACGGTAGAAAGTAGCTGTTGTTGGTGGTGACATGCTGTGCAGCCCATGAGACGTGTCTGCATCTTAGCTTGTGAAACGCGATGAGACCTTTAACTTACTGCTGATACGCATCCAGTAGGTCAGAGACTCCAACCTCCATATCCTCGCCCTCTTGCTCTCGTCTCTCGGCCTCCTTCACTAGACGCTCATATTTCTCATGCCCCTCCTTCAGAATAGCTTCGGCCTCTGCATCTTTTCCAAACAAGCTAGAAAGTGTAGCTGCTGATCTCCCTGATTCCAATGGACGGATGTTTTCCTTCTGTGTCTCTAGGCTAGCGAAATCTGTGATGGGTGTTGGTGGTGTGATTGGTCTTGGCGTTGTATGGGATAGTACTTTTGTGCAAACGCCGTCACCGATGTGATCTAATGCTGATGACATTAAGCTGACGTGGCAGTTTCAGTGTGATTTAGATAAGGGTAGATGTAGTGATAGGTATAGATTAGAGTTGTAACGGGATGTATGCCTCTGTGATTGTTGTTTAGATTATCGAATTATCGAGGAACGCGCTGATAAATTACTGTTAAACTATATATAATCACTTAAACAAGTGATATACGGCGATGTCCGATGTGCTCCAGTGTTATCGGATTAGACCTCCACTAAGTTATACATTCTGCACAAAACTTATTATCACGTTATGTTGTTGGTGGTACTCTTGATTAACCAGTCTGCGGGTAGCTATTCGACTCGATAATTCATCAGTCAGTGGCAACAACAAACAGCAGCAAGGTATATATACTAGTAAGCTTGCCCAATTCTGTCTCTTCACTTCACATACAATCCAACACTTTAACGCAACAAATCACTCTATTACAACACCTTCATCACCCACTCATCATTCTTCCCTTGCGTCATGACTAACTTCATCGATGCCTTTTGGGCGACTCGCGTCGTTCCACCATCCATGCCCTTCACCCACCCTTCCCTCGTCGCCATGCCTACTCCCATCGCCATCACGTCCGTGGTCACCTCTACTTCTACTTCGCCTTCGCCATCGCTAACCTCCTCTCGGTCCTCCTCGCCCTCCTCTTCATCCGACAACGATGACGATGACGACTACGATCTCTATAAATATGTCAAAAAGGCCGCCCCCACCTCCGACAACGACAACGACAACGATCTCTGGAAGTTCGGTAAGAAGACTATCCCCTTCCCGGATCCGCCTGCTGCTAGGGGTACGGTTACCAACTGGGTCGAGATCCGTTCCGCCCCTCTCTTACCCGACCCCAAGGACCCAACCGGACGTAGTCTCCAAGGGTACAAGGCCCCACTTGACAAATTTGTGAGTTTTCTCTTCTTTTCATCGTATTTCATCTATTTTTCACTCCTTTACTCCTTTCCATCTCACACATCACCCACATGGCCCCACCATTCACGCTTCTATCCTTCCCCAGATATGGTACTGACGTGATCTAGGCTTCCTCATACATTCCTCTCTGGTTGCGAACACTCGCTGCCCCTTTCCAATACTTCATGCTCCCTGCCGCTAAACCATTCCCTTCTACGTCCTACGCCGATCAAATCATCCCCAGCGGCCTCGACAACCCTCGAGATGTCCTCGACGCGGATTCCCCCTCGATTCTCGCTTCTTCACCATCGACCACTGCCCTTGCCCCACTCCAAACACCTGAAGACAGGTTCTCAGGTAAAGTTGGCCCCCACTATCAGGCTCACTGGAGTACCTTGCTCGCACAACACCTTGAAGGTCAAGTGCAAGCTATGGCCGGTGCCAAGATCCACGAAATCGCCATTGACCTCGACACTGTAAATGGCGACACCCTCAAGATCATCGTACCTGGTATTCGAGAAGACTCTCCCAAGCTCAACATCGGCGATCGCATGACCCTTCGACCTCTCGATACTATATCACAGACCCCCGCACCCTTTGTCATCGAGGTCGAGGTAGTCGGATTGGACAAGATGAAGGGAGGCATCTACGTTAGGTCCGAGCACCTCGCTTATCTACACTCGACTGTACCTATGGACCCCAAGGGGAACCGAAAGTATCAGATAGAGTTCAAAGCTTCGACGGACAATGTGTGTGATTTGCAGGATGCAGTGAGTACCTCGATCTCTACATATACCAGACGCTGACCTCAGGTACGGTTCACCGGGTTATTTTTCGAGACGGCAGACGACATCCTTACTCGATGGATCTGGCCTGAGAAGGAAGACCACATTCCTTCTCCCGTTCCCTACCTCGACTACTTTTACGACCAGGATCTCAACCAAGTCCAGAGACAAGCCGTGTCTGACATTGTCGCTCCCGGTCACGCGATTCCCTACCTCATCAGCGGTCCGCCTGGCACTGGTAAGACCAAGACCATCGTCGAGTCTGCTCTTCAAATCCTCCGGAACGACCCCAAGGCCAAGGTCCTGCTCTCCGCTCCATCGAACGCGGCCGCGGACACGCTCGTCAGGCGTTTGAAGGCTCATCTCCTCCCCCAGCAAATGTTTAGGCTCAACTCCGATAAGAGGACATTCGCAGAGGTGCCCCAAACGATCTTGCCTTACTGCTTTGTGGAGAATGACAAGTTTGGTCTTCCCTCTATCAAGGAGTTTATGAAGTTCCGGATCGTCGTCACCACCTGCTCTGATGCCGCCATCATTACAAAAGCCAGAGTCACCAACTACCACATTCAGATTGCCAAGGAACACTTCGAACAGCACTTGTATTTCTTCCCCGAACGCCTATCCGCCTCGCTCTTCTGGACTCACCTCCTTATTGACGAGGCGGCTCAGGCTTCGGAACCGGAAACTCTTGCTGCCATCGAAGTTGTTCTGCCCGCTTTCCCCGATGTGCGACCTACCTTGGTATTATGTGGTGATAGGCATCAATGTAAGTTCCTCGTCGCTGCTTCGTGATGTGCGCTGACTGGCAGTGGGACCGGTCATTGCTTCCCGATTGGCTCGGAAGGGTGGACTCGATATCTCTCTCCTCGAACGACTATTCTCGACTGGCGCCTACCCCGATGTCAAGACTGCTCGAGATTACAACCGGACCAGTACCTGCTCTTACCTCGTCGAAAACTACCGATCTATGCCTGCTATCCTAATGGCTCCATCTGGCCTGTTTTACGATGATTCTCTTGTCCCCGCCGCCAAGGATGTCCGACTCATCAAGTGGTCCGGTTTGTCTAATCCCTGCGTCCCAATCTTGTTTAAAGGTTGTGAGACCGAGGACATGACTACCGACGAAGGAGCATCATGGTACAATGAAGGTGAAATCAACGAAGTAGTCGACACCATCCTCAGCCTAAAATTTGACCGACCCGACATCCAATCTAAAGAAATCGCCGTCATCACCCCCTGGAGGGAGCAGGTATGGCGAATTCGTGCACGATTGAGGTCTCTAGGTCTTTCCGGCGTGGATGTGGGTCATGTCGAATCTTACCAAGGAGCAGAGTTCAAGGTCACCATCCTATCATGTGTCCGTTCTCGACGTCGATTCATCGCCGAAGATCGACATGCTGGAGTAGGGTTCTACGATTCGCCTAAAAGGTTCAATGTCGCCATCACCCGGGCCAAGGAATTACTCGTCATTATCGGTAACGCCAACCTCTTGAAAGGTGACGCCCACTGGCGAGGTCTTCTCCAAACGATGCAAAGGCACAATCTATACATTGGACCCGAACTTGAATTGACTCCCGTCGATACGCCCTCTTCCGACATCGAGTACGTACATATTTGCTGAACAATCTGGTACATAACTGATGATCTAGGTATTATGTCAGGTATCGAGCTAGCCACGGCAAAGCTTGGGAAGGCTCCCAGATCCCCCAGTAGTGATCGCAACACTTTCATTTTCTTCTTTTTCTCTCTCTCATCAGCACTATAATTACTTTCCACTGGGGACCAGTCTCATTCTCTCTCTTCAACCCACTATAATGATGTTCCCGTTTCCACTGGGGACCAGCTCAAACTTCCTTTTTCCTTATTATGTCGTTGTTTTATCCAATATCGATCAGTAGTTCGCTCCGGATCTGTATGTTGTACACAACCTCTTTGTAGTTAGGTTTCAAATTTAGTATTTCTATTCTCTGTTTCATAGTTGATTATTGTTCTCGTAGTTTGCTTGCTCGGTGCTGGTCACTTTGCTTCATACTGTGCTACAATTATCATGCATCTCGTTTCCCTTATCTTCAGCAGTTGCAAAGCATCTTCTCTCCCATGGGGTCTGGTCTGCCTGCAAAGCCGGTTTCTGGGATGCTGAGATGGAACACTAAGTATGAGCGACGTCCAGCTTGGTGCTCACGACGGCAGAACATGGCTCGGTGCCGAAGTGATTGTCTTGGTTTCATTCTGAATACCTCACCGAAGATTCGGCCCATTATAGTGGCCATACATGTTTTCCAGGTGTGCCCTACCATTATATTGACTGGACCGCCGAGTCGCGCGAAAGACGGAACAGACTTCCTTGCTGTGTGCTTTGCATACAGCATGCTATGCTGCTCTGAAGCTTGTTGTCACTGTACGAAACAGTGTCTGGCTACACCAGGGCTGAACGACTCACAACTCTGTATCTCAAGGCTCAAGGCTACAGAAGATTCAACACTTCAGCGATCGTCAGCCTCTCGCCCCAGGCTCATGGCTGCGATAGGAGGGGGCCGAACAGCTAGGTGGACCGGAAGCTGCAACTTCCAGGACTGATGCCTGCCCTTTCGATGGAATGTACAAGACTGACACAATTCACCATGGATCAGCCCACATGATTTTCGCCGCCTCGAATCTGTGCAGAGCTCAAGACATAGACGGAAAGGGAGTACATATCACTGTGCTACTAGCTATGACAGTCTAAACAACTAAAGAGGTGGACAACGTGTAGGAGAATGAGAAAGGTAACAATAAGCCAGGGCGGGGGTACAACGCGAAAAGGTGAAATGGGAAGGTAGAGGAGAGAAAAGGTCCGAAGTGATTAAAGATCGCGATAAGGATGTAGTGGAATTGGAGGTCGATATGTGTAGTTGTACAAGGGGTGTCGGAATTGGTATCGGTAAGTGCCATTGAGGTCATCTTTCTGTCGTCTACAGATCAGTAATGGACTTATTCACATGTCATGTTGACTTACTAGGTCGGCGTTCCAGCTTTCACATCATAATCTCTTAACCTACCCGGTAAAATAACTTCTCGTCTACTTCTTTCCCTAGTCCCCTCGGGTGCCAACGGACTTCCAATTGTCACCTTTTTGCCTATGTTGGAGGCACTGACTACTCGCCTCATGTCGTTTCCTCCGATAGCTGCGTTTCGAGATATTGGTTTAATGGTAAGGGATGGATGTGTGTTGGCTGCGGGCTCGGAGACGAGGGGGATGGTATTGGTGGTTGGTGAATGGGAGTTTGCTTTTCGTCCTGTTCGTTGATCGGGAGGTGAGTTGGATTCGCCCGATAGACGAGATCGACCACGGCGAGTTTCATTCACTGCGAGATCGGTAGGCGAAGACTCGAGGTCCTCCGGGGTATTAGGGCCCGTTACTGCCTTCAAGGGGGAGCTGACGTTGACGGTTCCTGCACCTAGGGAGTTGGCCAATACGGCCGAGATGGCACCGATTCCTCCACCAGCACTTCGAGTTCGTTTCATTCCATTGGGTTCAGCAAAGGTCACGGTCGGTGTATTGGTGCTAGCAGGCGTTTCGATTTCGGGAGCAGGAGACGCGTTTCGAGAGGCAGAAGCGGTAACGTTGTTGCTAGCGCGTCGTTTTGGGCCTGATTTCTTGTTCTTCTTGGCAGCGGCAGCTTCTGCTCGTAGTCTAGCCCGTTCTTTCTCTCTCTTTGCCTCTAGAGCGATCTCGTGATCGGACGGATTATCGGAGCGGTTGTTATCGACAGTCACGCCGTCCCAGGTAGTGCCGTATGGGACCATCCCGTGTGCGCTGGAAACTAACGGGTACGAACGGAAAGAAGGGATACTCTTCGGTTTGAGAGTAGGTCCAAACATACTGGCCGGTAGTTCGTTGACATTGAAAGCCTCGAACTTTCGTTTATGTTTCTTCCTAGGCGGTTCCTCAGTCTCGACGGGAGCAGGTGGTACAGCCTCATCTACGGTTGTGGAGGTGGACGCGGTTGGGTTTGAAGAGCTAGCGTTCGAATCGGCGTAGCTCCAGGAAGTGTAGGTTTTACCGCGAGAGACGATGGGTTTATCGAGTTGTTTCTGGGTAGGATCCAACACACCATGAGGGGGACGCGTGTGAAGTTGAATAGGAATACCGAATTCGCGGGGTCGTTTTTCGCCCGGCATCTCTATCGTAGTAACTAGATTGTTATCGAGTGGAGATGATTATTGTTGCTATGATGTATAGGACATGTACTGAGTACTGGGTACGAGGTTGTTGGTGGTTTGATAGTTGTATCTGAGACTAGCTCGTTGCAAAGTGGAAAGTGGAGGCATAGATAACCTGGGGCACCATACATTTGGTTCCAGTGAAAACACGTGATCGGCGGTCCGGCATGTCACGGTCCGTACTCCGGTCATGTCTCTCTCCTCATCTCCTTTCTCTTCGGGCTTGGTCGCCAGTGTGAGGAGGATCGTACACCTGGGGCGAGTCGTTTGTGCATATGCCTCAACCGTAAATGCATGCGCCGATGCAGAGGTATACTTTAAGCTTAACCATGACCCTGCTTCAGATGCCACTATTTCGGGATTTGCCCTCAATCAGAAACTGAATTGGGCAAAGACGAGTCTGCGATTATCTTCAGCTCCTTCTGGCCCATACTCATCTACGTCGTGTCGATGGCATAGCAGATTGATTGATGCTTCACAACAACATGAATGCTCATTACGAATCTCGCGGGAAGGCGCCGTCTTCATCGCCGAGCGCCCGGTGCCGTAACGCGGAAGTAGAATCTAGACAACTCTAGAGATAGCAGACCGCATCTGATGTCCGACTCAGAGGATGAGTGTCCTTGCTCATGTTGTATGTAGCCTCTCTCGGAATGAGTGTGTCCCAAGAGCGAAGGATGAATCTAGTACGCATCCATCATATGCCCCTATAATGGAAGAGTGCGAAAAAAGAATGCAGGCTTTCGCCCGACGGGTTACCCTGAAACCTTGTCTGAACGCTGCCCTGAAAGAGGTCTCCTCCAAAGTCTTGGAACTTCGATAAATCGATTACTCTACATGCTTTATACTACTCAGCTCGGTTCACACTGAGCCACACATACTAGAGAATAGCCTATTATAGTCGGCCGCTATAGTGTGCTTCACGACTCCCCCTTTTTACTTCACCTATTAGTGGCAGAACACAAATTCGGCGGAGTCAAAGCTACATCTTGAAAGTCGTCACGCCAGGCGGTGTAGGTCTGAATCAATATTGTCTGAGTCGGCTCGAAGTTCATTCAACGAATATTCGCATCCCCCATCGACTTTTCGCTCTCCACGTTTCACTCTCAGTCTTTATCTCTCGTTCATACATCCCTTGCCGGTTCGTCGAGTGAGTCTCCTGACAGTGCGGCATCAAAGGCTAATGTCAAAGGAACCTGCTTCTTAACCTACCCCGTAATACATACATACACACAACACACGCCCCATCCTTACATTTGGATTCCGGCGTAGAACCGACCATATCGGCTTCACACATCATCCTTATTCCTGTATCCTAGTGATACATCGCCACTGCGCCATTGTCTATAGCATAAACGCATACTATCTTCTCGGCCAATTTGTCGATCTCCTCCACACACCTGCCTTTGTTCCGACCATCCTTTCAATACAAAACGGACACACGAGCTGTCGAGCATACACTCCACGACTACTCGTCTTCACCCTGCCAAGTCAGCAAGCATGACGGTGACGTCCACAACTACCACCACCACAACCACCAAGCCTCCGGCTGTGCACCCGCCCATGGTCCTGGCGACTCAACCCGCTCCCCAGCCCGCTCCCAAATACTCCTCGTCGTACAGACCCCGACCTAGGAAACCCGAGACCGAGGCTGCAACTACCAACACGCCAACGATGAACGGTGGTCAGGATCCAGGAAATCCGTCGCAGCCTGGGAACCGAGTCAACCCAGTGAACGAGGAGTCGCTCAAAGCCGCTCATGAAATCCTCAAAGTGAGTCAATGACATTCTCGATAACACTTTGCTGATGACAGATGATGGCCGGGCTGCCAGGTCCATTGGCAGAAGATCTTCCTCCGCATTTCCTGATGAGCCCAGGACCTTCGCCGACCAACACTTCTTTCAGCGAGTTTGCCTTTGGACCCAAACGTCCATCGCCTTCCGGAGACTTGGTCGGGCTCGGTCTCACTCTTGAACCCCATTCAAAGCGATACAGGAGCGACTCTAGAATTTACGAGAACCATGACTTTTCCCACGTCTTGGCCAAGATGGGCTCTCGAAAGACCGCGGGCCCATCTAAAGCTGGCTGGACTAGCACACAATGGGGACAATTACAAGGATCGTACGTTGCCTTCGTACACACTTTACTGACGTCAGGGTCAACTTGCGAGCTATTAAAAGCAAACGATATGCCGATGCCTATGCGCGCAACCCCCAAGCCAAACAGGAATACATCGACAAGACGTCTTTGAATATTACGCTTAGTGTGCTTCACTTTACCGACAGTATCCTCCTCTTCCTGTACTCGTTCTGGTGCAGTGAGCAAGTTTCAGGTCGACCCCGACCTGCAGAGTACTCTTCGAGCGACGCACTCAGGGCCAGTGTACTGTTAATGTGGGAGCGTGAACATCGACGGGACGACGTTTCGGCTGAGGAGAAGGAGCGAATAGGGTGCATGGTCGGTCTGATGTACGTCTGCCCCAGATCGAATTCATGCTGACCTAAGGCATTTGATCGAGGCTATGGTACTCAACCATTTGTCGCGCAGCCAAGCCAGTGTCGTCCAGCGACAACACCGAGAGTACTCATTCTCAACGGCCAACATGCCGTCATCGAGGTCTGGCCCGCATGCCCCACTCTCGTCAATTAACCATCCATACAACGCCCAGTCGTCGATGATGGGACAATCACCCCACTCGATCTCGCCACCCGACCATGAATCGGCTTCCAATTACTCGTGTGATAGTGCCGCAGTGGAAATGGTCAACCTCGCCAACGACCTCGCTACCATCAACAACAAAACAGCCACATCCTTGCACAAGTCACGAAATCTCCTCACGACCGTTCTAATGCGAAATCACTTCCCTCGCATGTTTCAGAACGCAATGATGTCTGATTTCTCGGAAGAGGCAATGTCTGCTCCTGGAGACATGTTGGGCACGGGAAAGACTGTTGATCCCGATAATACCGATCATTTCGCTTGGCCCATCGAGCTGGGCATGTCTGCTGGTATTGCCCACCTTTGCGCATTCGGCAGAGGAATGGTCAGGGAGTACGCCGAAAGGTCCGGCTTCGAGTGGCCTCTTCGACAGGACTAGATCACCCAGATCCAATCTAATCTTCTGTTTTTCGCTCTTACACTTTTACACCTACCGCATTACATCCCTAGGTACCGTCCATCGCCATTTTGTCATTTGTTTCGGTTCTCTATCATTGGTCCATTGTCTACTAGTCCATACTGCATTTCCTTCTATTCTGTTATTTGTTGTTGCTACGTTACTATCACGCTTGTCACGAATGCATCAGCCCAGGTTTCCCGCACTCTAATTATCTGTTGTAGAGGATCGACGGAAGCAAAAAGTTGGAAAAGTCATTTCAGACCGACTTGCATCTGCACCGACTCTTGACCCTCACTCTATATCAATATGAAGTCAAGGACAGCAACCCGTACACTCGCAGCAGCATCCAGGCAAGCAAGCCGACCGACAGCCCTCGGATTCGCACGCTATGAATCCACGTCCTCTGCCCCATCCTCATCGTCATGGCAGCCAGTCGTTCCTGCCGGTCAGATCCCAGCGTACGATGCAGCTCTAGCCTACTTGAACGAATACAAATCCACCACCAACTCAGAGATTGAACGACTACGGAAGCAACCATCTACTCCTGAACGAGCATCTCGAATCCGTCACCTTGAGGTCAGCTCGCTAGTCAATGATCCAGCGACCCGACGAGAATTCCGCGAAACTGGAGGAAAGGGATCGATGGATAGGCCTGTGATGCGTCATCTAGCACAAAAGAAATGGGAGAAGGAGGGAGGATTGGATAGGTTGATGCAGCGAGTGGAGCAGATGGGGGTAGTACCGGATTTAGTAGGGGGGATTAGGGGGAGCGCACCAATTACTTTTTCGACATCGACAAGTGAGGGAGAAGTTGAACCTGGAAGTTTCCAGTTACCATCATCTTTCGCTCAACCTCCTAAACTCAATGTTCAGATCCTGAACGATAATGCTAGTAAAGGTCTATATACTTTACTGGTCGTCGATGCCGATGCTCCAAATTACGAAACTCAATCTTACGCACAACGATTACATTACTACAAATCCGACATCTCTCTCGATTATACAACTGGAGAGCAGGATCTATTCGCTTCTGGTGTTGGCAAAGAGGTTCTAGGATGGGAAGCACCTCTACCACCTCGAGGAACTGCTGTTCACCGATACGTCTTCCTCCTCCTTCGACAACCTTCCACATCATTTACCGCCCCATCCGACCGGACCGACTTTGACGTCCGATCCCTGATCGAACAAGGCGCCGAGATTACCGCTTTAACCTTGTTCCGATCGAAATGGACTAAAGAGGAGAATACATATATCGAGGAGAAGTACAGAGAGGTTCATGGAGTCGAGGTACCGGTTTTCGAGAAAGCACCAAAGGAGTTGAGATACGGTATGCCACTCAACAAGAAGAGTATGGAGCGAGAGAGGATCAGGGAAGAGGCGTGGGAACAGGCTTTAAGAGATACAGTCGGAGAGAATGGTGAAGTCAAGGTCGAGAGGGCTTAGGACTACATCAAGTTTGCACATCTATGCATGTTAGGCATCTCATTCCTCACCACCTGTTTGTCCTTGGATACAGTGACATGGCTACAAAAATAAAGCTACAATGACTACTACACGATCACAACATCGACTCGACTTTCGAGAACCATCGTTCAGTCTGCTCACCCCCTCCTGCTGTCTCTCTGACCCTTGGTAAATTCCTTCTCGTCGAACGAGGACTGGTAGTAGTCTTAATGGAGGACTCTACGATAGTGACCACTGGTTTAGCAGGGGCCTCATCACTACCAGTGCTGGCCAAACTATCTCGTGTCGAAGGACCATCGGCAAAGAACTGGAAAATATCAAAATTGTCCCCTTCTTCGACATTCTCGCTAGGCGTCGTCAGAGCTCGGATGGGATCGTGATCAGGTTCGTCTTGCTCCAGATGAGGCATAGGCTCGTCGAGATCTGATGTGAATGCTGACTGGGTGTCAGCGTCTTTAGGTGAAGGCAATATACCTTTTTGCTGCGGAAGATTTTACGAGCGGTCCAAGCTGCTTTTGCGCCCTGCCAGTCAGAACACCCAACTTCTCGGCACAGCAACACCTACGTTTCGCAAACAAGGGTCCACCAGAATCATCAACTGCTCGTCAGCTTCTGGCAGTGACACGGCTGCTGTCACATACGAGGGCAAACACGAGACCCCTACCACCGTAGAGGAAAGTAAAGATACAGTATAGTCGCCAGTCGGTGGCCGTCTTGACACCTCCATGAGTGGTCAAATAGATGTCGGGCACTGCCGTGAGTATTGACCAATCTGCATTGACATACCAGTATGAAGGATATTGACAATAATCAACGCGACAGGGTACGCTGAAACCCTCACCACCACGCCCAAAAGCTTGGAATGAAGCTGATTCAACGAGGCCATCTGAGGACATTGACTTTCCGCTTCACTAGTTGCGAAACTACTAAACCGAGTCGAGAACTTCCTCACAGCGGCCAAAATGGGCGAAGCAGGATGTCGTATATGTTCGATATGGGAATGGTGGGCTGGCGCAGGCGCTCCTGGGGGACCGTTGCCGAATGGATCGGAGAATTGAGGGCGGTCCTTCTCGCTTTCACCAACGTCTGGTAGTGCAGCCAGACGCCTGGGGATGGCTAGTGGTGATTGTGGGCAGAGGGTATCTTGGGAGTCGACATTGATTGTCAGTCCCGCTAAAGCGAGTCGGGAACCTTTACGGCCTTGTCGCCATAGATGAAATACCAGCTTGTCGTCAGTCTCGTTCGCATTGTTGAACATACGATGGCGACGAAGATCGTAGCCACAAGTGCACTGAGACATTGCCAAATATACTACTCATCAGCTCAATCATCCGGAGTCGACTTACGAAATCGACGAAGTATCGCACGACTTTCAGTTTCTTATCCGGGACTGGTGGTGAGCTCATTCTCCTAACTCTGAAGCGCTTTGTATACCTTGTTTGAACCAGCTGCTCATCAGCTAGAGAGCAACACACAAGAAAGGACATACCAGAAAGAGTTGTTGGAGTTTCCCCTTGATGTGTTCTTACCGAAATGTCCCAGTATAGTAGGTACCAGAATTACCCCAAAGCCTAGGAGGATGGATAAACCGATATACCATCTCTCGAGGTCTGGTTTGTCAGCAAGTGGCCCAGAGCACGTTGAGAGGACTTGCGCCATTTCTTGGGATTGACATTGAAGACAATAGTGAGACCCAGATTGATTGCGATACAGGCGCAGAGATAGTTGATCCTCGACATCAGCTCCTGCACGTTTACTCTGGCTTACGCAGCCATGGTTCCGAAAAGCGAGAACATTCCAATGGAGCATGCGACTTCACCAGGAACATATACCGGCCACTACTCGTCAGCTGATTCCACATTCTCTCACCTACAGCATGAAAGAGAGCGATCCAAGCCGAGTCATATCCGATTTCTAGGACCATCACACAAAGCAACAATCTGAAGGAAATCCGGTCGAGATGATGTCGGGCTGTCGGGGTAAAGTAAATCCAAGCAGTAACGACTATAATGATGAAGCAGACCACAAGCGAGATTGTCGACATGATCCGAGCGGAAAGCGAAAGCCGCTATCCATTAGCTTAATGTCTTGTCAAGAGCACTCACCCTCAAATGCTCAAAAGTGAAGACTGGCTGAGAAGTCAATTTCGACATCTTCACCTCGTCAGATATCTCTGGAAAGCGCATAGAGTACGGGTACGAGTGATTTTGTATTGAAGTCGGTACATGTAAACGACCGACTCTCGATTCTCTTCGTTTAAGTTAGATCTTGGATCAGCGAGATAGGACCTTGTCCCGGTTCCTAGTAAATTGCGGGTGACGAATAACGCTAATAGTCAGTATCACAAGATCTTGTAGATTGCAGTAGGCGCCGGCCGAAGGTCTGGACTTACTGATACTGTCCAGGTTCGCAATGGGGGCGGGGTGGATAACAAGGTCAAAGTAATCAGCGCGCGTATGAAGGGACGCGGAGGAGTTTCAGTAAATCTACTTCGGCCTAAACCCCCAGGTCTCACCTGTCCCCCGCAATCGTCCTGACATTTATGCCCTTTTAGTAAATCTGGCGTTAAGCTCGAAGATGTACCGAACAGTCGCTGGGCAGACAATTGATCTTAATGACCATTCAGCTTGTGTCTTCACGAAGTCGGGGGTGAAAGCGGAGAAGTCAGGATTAGAATCGGGATCCAGCAAATGTGGATCCGACAAATTGATCGGACCCGCTGCTGAGGCGATCACGCGACTGTTTCCTCGATTATCCCTCACTTGGCTAGTGGCAGTAGGGGCGGCGGACATCGATCTCGAGCGACCGAGAGTCCGGCCGTACGATACAGTTGCACGATGCATGAGAGGTGCTGGCTTGATTGGATACCTAACAATCTATGTGCTCCCCCACTTAGCTACTCTAAGATCTGCCTCCACTTCTGGATGCCATAAGGTGAATGATACTTCCTGCATCGATTATCGCACTATACTACCCACAGACTAACAATGAGCGCTGCATTCTCGCAGTACAGGCCCAGCGCCAATGCTCATACCGACTTCCTAAACCCCGGAGGTGATAGTGGAAGCAACAAGGGCAAAGATATCCGAGTTATAAGCCTCAAACCAAAGAGTGAGTCGTCCTTCTGAGCATCGTTGACAGAACCAGTTAAATACGTCGAGAAGCCAATTCAAGGTGATCTCACCAACCTCATCGAGTCCATCGGTCCAATTCTCAAGGGTCAAGCAGTCAAACAATCATATCACAACCTTTCGGCTGCTTGTCATCGGCTCGTCTTACCGCCTCATAATGCCGGACAGGAGCTTTATAGTCGTATCGAACGGGATGTTGAGGCGAGTCTGCTGGAGCTCTCGAAGGGATGGCAGAGGTTGATCATGGCTCGGGAACGTAATTTCTTGGGTCGATTTATCGAAGACTGGAGGGCTTGGGAGAAGAGAGTGGTAAGTGATGTGGATCGTCATCTGGTCGTACCTGACGAGTAGGAACTGCTTTCGTCGATCTTTGTCTACCTTGACCGTATCTACGTGAGCGGAAACCTTCTGTCTATCAGGCAAGTCAACGGTGTCATTTTGAGCAGCACTAACATAGATAGACAATTGGCTGTACAAGCATTCGCCCGCTCCGTCTGGGGTCAAGATATCATCAGGGGAAAGATCATTGACAGCATAATGACATGGGTCACTGAGGAACGTGTCTCCTCAAAGTCAGCTTTCGCTAACTCAAAGTCGAGAAGCTAGCTGACAGACAGGACCAACGCCCCGCTCAGGCTTACAGTCATATCAATCGTAGACCTTACGAGACTCCTCGGCGTATTTGAAAGTCTCAGCTCTCCTTACATCGGCCTCGCCAATACACACTTCAGCGAAGTGGCCGAGGTGAATATGGTAAATGTAGAAGGCGGAAAGATGTCGCCAACGGGATACATTGAATGGGTCATGGACCAGGTCAAAGCTGAAGATGAACGGGCTAGGGCGACTATGAGTGCTGAAGTCGCTGGACAGGTGGTCAATGTTGTAAGGGTTCAGGCTGGGTACAAAATGAGCAAGAGGATTGTCTCGAGGGGTGTGTCTTCTCCTTTTGAGATGTTTTCACGATCGCTTATGATGCAGCTCTGGAGGAAGCGATGCACCTGTCGGACGGAGACGCGTTAAGCAGACTGTACGGCTTCTCGGTGGACGTACAGGTCTTTGGAGAGTTTGTAGAATGTCTGAAGACCAATGTCGAGGTCAGTTGTGATTTCAAGTCGATCAGGTCAAGCTGATGAGCAGGAGCGATTGAAGAAGCTCATCTCTGATCCAGCAAACGACTCGAAAATGATCGACGAGACGCTTGTGCTCAAACGCTTTGCCGATAGATCCATCGCCGGCCTGTTCGCTCGTGATGAGGAGGCAGCGGCTCCAGTGGACTCAGCAGCCGACAAGTCGGGATTGAACGACGACGATGATGAGCATGAGCGAACGCCTGCACCAGTCGGGTTTAGTGAGGTCCAGCGAAAGCTGGAACTCGAAGACGCAGTCAGGAAAGGATTCCGATCTGGAATGAGTAGTCGAGAGAACGCCCCGGCAGAATGGATAGGTATGTCATCTCAAAGGAAGTTTGGCTGATGTTCAGCAAAACATCTGGATGCTGTCATGCGCCGCGGACAGGGTTCAGGTACAGAAGCCGAATTCGATAGTCAGCTTGAAGAGATTATCGCCTTGATTGGATTTACGCCTGATAAGGATGTCTTCAAGGCTTTCTACTCCACTCAATTGGCTAAGCGATTGTTGCTTAACAAGAGTGCTAGTGATGATATGGAGAGGAATATGATTATCAAGCTACAGCAGGGTACGCTTCCAAGACATGAGACCGGAGATTGTCAGCTAAATCCACAGAGATGGGAGAGGAGTTCACTTCTGGAGATATCATGATGAAGGATCTACAGCTTTCAGAAACGTAAGCTGGCGTGAGTACGATGACTTGAAGCTGACCGGCAGTCTTGTGCGATCGTACCAGACGGCCCGATCCAAGAACCCAGATGGATACAAAGACCCGGGAAACCTCACCGCCAACGTTCTTACCGAATCAGCCTGGCCAGCGTAAGTCATTACTTGCCACGCAAGAGCTTGAACTGACGGTCAGGTACCCCCAGCTCAAGGATGGCTGGAACTTCAAGCTTACACCGGAGCTGCAAAGCTCAATCGACGCTTTTACCGAGTGGTATGCTACCCAACATCGTAACCGACAACTCTCTTGGCGACCTCAGCTGGGTACTGTGACGCTTACTGCCCGATTCGAAAGTGGGAAGTACGAGATTGGGGTATCACTCTTCCAGGCAATTGTGCTGCTGCATTTCAACGATGACAATTCATTGGACGTCAAGGAGATTCAGGCGAGGACTGGAATTGGTAAGCTACCTGCCATCCGGCCGGGGGCAAGCTGATAGGACAGAACAGAAAGAGCTGGTACGAGTGCTCCAGTCGCTATCGATGGGTCGAAAGGGAACTCGAGTCTTGGTCAAGAAACCCCCTGGAAAAGAAGTTGCCCCGACCGACATGTTCCTCTGGAACAAAGCCTTCAATTCTGATCGAATCAAGTTCCGTATCAATCAGATTCAACAGGACCTCTCGGCCGAGGAAAGCAAGAAGACCAACGAACAAGTTGCTATTGATCGAGTATCGGTCCTAGAGGCTACAATTGTTAGGATCATGAAGGGTCGAAAGACCTTGACTCTCCAACTCTTGATCGATGCGGTCGTCAGTGATGTTAGTAAGCGATTCCCGCCGGATGTCAAGGAGATGAAGAAGCGGGTTGAGAGTTTGATTGAGAGAGAGGTATGTCGACCACTTGTCAATAGGAGGAGAGCTAACGAGATAGTTCCTCATGCGTGATGATGATGATCGAAACCTGTTGCATTATCTTGCATAGGTCTCTTGTATATAGCCGTTATTGTATCGATCATGTATCGTGTAAAGATGGTAATCCTCTCATAGTCTCGTGATCCACGGCTATAGAAGGCGCAAGTCGCGTCGAGACGCCACTTGATTCAACCACTGTACTTCATACCACAATGTCCTTAGGACAATGACAATCACCTCCAAGAAGCAACTCTACTCTATAGTCATAGCTGTACATCCCTCGGAGGACGACTCAACTCTAGGTCCAGTGGAAGATTGGCGGGTTGGCGATATTCAAGTGGATTGGGTCGATTTCACTAGGGAAAAGGCCATTGACAAAGATCAATATCATTCCAGCATGCCTTCTCCATTCACGGAGCCGGTAACGCGCAAGAAACCGAGTAAAGCAGGAAGCTCAAAGGTGGACAAGAAGAAGAAACCATCCGACCCAGATTCATTATCCCTCCAACCTCTCCTTGCTCATTTCCCCGGACCGAACCCACTCGACTCATCCGTAGCGCAGGGTACATCCCAAGTAGGAAGAGGGGTTGTTCATCTCTTTCGACATGCTCCGCCTGCTCACTTGATTGCTTCGTTGGAGAGCCATCCAGTCGGAGAGGGGAGTGGGAGCGGTATCTCCGGAACAAAGAGTGGTGGGAAAGATGAGTGGGGAGGAGAGAAGGCGGAGGGGGAGGATGGGAGTTTAATTGCTATTCTGGCTGTACCTGCTTGGATGAGGCCTGCTGATTTCTTGGAGTTCATAGGGGGTTGGGGCACATGTCTAGAGGGAGTGAGAATGATCAGGTGAGCTAGTCTGGCCAGTCGAACGAGAATCAGCTGATGTATAGGGAGGCTACGACACCTAATCGATCAATCGTCCTACTTAAATTCCGAGATCCGCTCCAAGCATCCGACTTCTTGGTCATCTTCACCGGAAGACCATTCTCAACACTTGATTCAAGAGAGACATGCCATCCTATCCAGATCCACCACCTCGTACTCCATAAACTCGATACACCCTCGAAACCAGCTTCCACTATCTCCATACCCGCTTTCCCACCTTCTCATTATTCATCACGAGTACGGGAATTGCCAGACCTCCTTACTGGTGTACCCGAGTCTTCAAAGTTTGAACTCCCCTCTTGTCCTGTTTGTCTCGAAAGACTCGATTCGACGGTCACTGGTCTTGTCACACTTCCCTGCGCACATACATTCGATTGCGACTGCTTGAAGAAATGGGGTGACTCGAGATGCCCAGTCTGCAGAGTATCTCATCTATTATTGTCGACAGCTCAGAAACCGGCGAAAACAACTACCGCAGGAAGGGCGGATATAACTAGAGCTACTAAATGCGCGATATGCGATTCAAGCGAGAACAATTGGATTTGCGTCGTATGTGGAGTTGTTGGTTGTGGGAGGTATGATCCTGGTAAAGGACATGCTAGGCGGCATTGGGAGGAAAGTGGGCATGTACTAGCCATGGAGCTGGAGACTCAGAGAGTATGGGATTATAAGGGTGATAAGTGAGCTAGTTCTTTCCTTGCAGAGATCAAGCTGATGATAGCTATGTCCACCGACTGATCCAATCGAGAAACGATGGGAAATTGGTGGAATTACCATCCGCCTCATCCCTTGTCACATCCTACGGCAGACCATTACCTCTCAATGACCAGCCAATACCCCAAACCCCCCGCCAGAGGACCACAACCGATAACACTTCAAGCACGAACTCTACCCCCGAACCCAATGCTACGTCAGCCGAGGCAGGCCCATCTTCCAATGACATGGAGAAAATGTCGACTATAGAAGCTATCACGCTTGAATACTCTTATCTCCTCTCCTCCCAATTGGAGGCAATGAGACAGCACTACGAATCCCAACAGTCTGATCTTCAACAACGCCTCGAGAGCTTGGAAAATCGAGTGACGGACGTTGATCGAATGACTACAGCTTTACAGGCTGCGGAGAAGGATAAAGCCAAAGCAGAAAAGAAGTCTGCGCAAGCAGTAGAGCTGTCTAGGAGTTTACAAACCTCCCTAGCTGCGGAGAGAGCAATGGCTAAAGGTCTGAGTGAACGTATAAAAGCTTTGGAGGGAGGGAAGGAATTGCGTGAGAAAGAAAAGAGGGAGTTGGAAGAGGAGAAACAAGGTTTGGAAGAGACTGTTCGGGATCTTATGTTTAGTCTGGAGGCTGGGATGAAGATTCAGCAAATGGGAGGAGAAGCTGGTGAGGGTGGAGATTTGGTTATTAAACCCGCTGAGAAGAAGGGCAAGAAGAAGAGATGAGGTTGTATGTCAATTCTAGACCTAGCTGTAGCATAGTTGCATGTCAAATAACGATAACGCTTTAAACATACTCGTACCCAAATTTCCCATCCCACTCTATTCGTTCTATCCACTCTCTCACTTACTTGCGCGTACGACGCACTCTCCTCTTCTACCCGTTGTTGAAACCATTTCTGCCTACCCGCACCTAGCCTAAGCACCCTTCAGACTCCTCGCTCCCAAAATCCTCCGAGCCAACGCCCCCACATTCGCCTCAGCCACTACTACATCCATACTGATATCCACCTCGAAAGCAGCTTGAATCAGATTAACGATCCTCTTTGCTTGCTTTTCACTCATGATGATGAAATCGTCGTCTTCCTCATCTATGTCCGTCTCTGACTCGTTGATCTCCTTGATGGAGGCAAAGTCTTGTCGATGGGCACTTGAAGGCGGAGTGGGATCATCGTCTTCTTGGTAGTTACCCACAGCATTGTAGTGGGGTAGATCCTTTGCCGATTTCGGTTCGAGGGTCGGGTCGGAATCGAGCGAGAGGCAGACGATGTTAAGGACTGTTGATCGGGTTGCAGCGTACGATTCATCTCTGGGCTTGTTTACTGACGGTCAGCTTACATCAGCGGTGGTGTCAAAGTGTTAAAAACATACCGAAGATCTCGACCTGACCGACGTTGCTCATGACATTGTGTTTACCATCATGATGGTACCTCAATTCGTACTGCCCTGCAGCCCAGGGAAGAGAATCCCCATTAAACACCACAACCCCTCCATCACCATTCTTGACTTCATGCTCACGGCCCGTTTCAAGAGGCAACTCGCCATCATACTCATCCGAGTGGATGGGCACCCATTTACCCATTGACGAAATCCTAGTCACCAATTTAGATCGGCATGAACCCAATCTGTAGATTCCAATCCAATCTTTTCGAGAGTGATGAGTTGGGGCTTTCCAGGATACATGGATCGGTTGACCGACGTGGAACCTCGGGACGGGGGATCGAGAAGAAGTGGGGATCTTGATATCGTATTCGGTGGGGTTCAAGGCGGAGATATCGGAACTGGTTCGGGTAAAGATCATTCGTTCTCGGGATTGCTGGAATAGATTCTTGGTATCATTCACCATTTCTTCGAATCGGGGTCGGGCTGAAAGTCAGCTTGGCAAAGCAGATTCACGAGCTCACCTTGATCAAGGAAATCCTCGACCGCTCCCGTCATTTTCTCCTCTACCTTTTCCAGCGATCCCTGGACTTCTCGAACAACACGCTCAATCTCCGGAGCATGTCGTCCAGCTTTGGGTAGAGTCTTTCCAGCAACGGATTTCAAAGTCTTTGTCAATCCACCGTCTTTCCTCAATCTTTCGCCGTAAAGTCGTTTCATGTGGGGTCTACATTCAGCTTGTTTTTCAAGATGTGGAGAAAAAGGAGCTCACTTTTCAACGCTGGACAAGAACCACCAGTGGGACAAATGGGAGATGACGGCTAGAGACAAGACCAATTTGGAATTGCTAATGAGCCAGAGACCAAAGAAGGCTGCTCCGCCCATACTTCGTTCTGGGTTGTTTAGGAATCGATAAATACCAGTGTAAGCCAATTGGGCTGGAATCTGCTCGATGAGGAAGAAATCAGAGTAGAGCCAGCCTGATTGTCAGCGGTTGCACTAGATGATGTGGGTGATGCTCACCAAAGTCGCCAAGCACCTCGTAGGATGAGACCGCTGCCCAGATGTGTAGACTAATCAAGGCCTTATTATCAGCTTTGACAGAGAAACCATCCCGGAAAGCTTACCAATCCAAGTACATGTCGAAGCAGAGTACCACCTACAGTCCAGTCCATGGGCAGGTGGTATGTCTTCCAAGCCAAGCCAGTAAATGAGACTAGCCGTCAACCATGACCACCAAATGCAGCCTCACCGTAGGTCATAACAAGCGAGATATTGTAAACGACCTGCCAATTCCTAAATGCCTCTTCTGTTGCTCTTTTCACCACTCCCTCCTTCTGCATACCCCCAGCCTCATCGGACGGATAGTGGTAATGCTTGAGGTAATGTCGGACAAACCATTTACTCTTTGACTGAGCTCTCAACAGTAGTCCAAGACCGAAGGAATGGAACATCCTCCAAGAAAGGGCGTGGAGAAGGTGCATAGTCAATCCGAGTCGGTGAGGTAGAGGCGGAACGAGGGTAGAGAGCGAGTAAAGAAGCAGGATGACTAGCGAGAAATCGGTCGCCCTGATTATTAGCTTTCGTTCACATCCAAAAGATCCAAAGCTGACCGGAAGATGTCAATCTTGGAGAGGACAATGACTGGTTTCCTAAAGAATCGGTTCGTGAGATCGTGCATCGACACCGTCTTTGACCTCTTTCGTCCAGCAGGTAAGAAAACATCCTCCTTGGGCGTGGTCGACCCAATAGACATGGTCGAGTAATTACTATCGGAACGGACTTTTCTGGCAATCTCATCGGTATTGGGAGGTAGCTCGGGGAGCTCTGGCTCAGTCTCGGTCTCGCCTTTATTGTCAGCTGGCAGAATGTCAACGATGAACGCAATCTACCTTCCGTGGCTGCAGGTGTGGCTTCGGCTGATTCAATATTGGCGCGAGGAAGAGGGCCGATCTTGTCTTCGGCACTGACCGCGTCCGAGGCATTGGAGCCAGGTACCCAGGAGAGAGGGACTCGGGAAGCAAGCGGCTTTTTGCCGCCTCCGTATATCCTTTCGATGTCTTTTCCGTCAGCTAGACCAGAGGGGTAGATTGAAGCTTACGAGGGTTCTCGAACCAAAGCAGGAACGCGAATTGGGCTGCATGAGCCGCGAGCGAGACAAAGAGCACAGAGTATGACCCCACGACTGGATGGTCAGTCTAGTACAATGATCTTGTTATAACACTGACCGATAGAGAGACCGTAGTATCCAGCATACCCGACCGAGTACATTGGATGAGGCGCAATCTCATATACACCATCAAAAACAAGATCGTGCTTCATGACCATCATCCAGAAAGCGTCTCCCCAGTACCAAGCGTAATCTTTCACAACTCGGTGGGCATCAACTTTAACCCAGAGGTTGAAGGCGATTAGAGACCATCCGAAGATCCATCGGAAAATGTGCATGAATACCGAGTGGTTGGGCGGGAAATGGAGATTTGACCAGGCGAACAACGAGTAAGAGATGAAGTCACTGTCTATTAGCTTGTGTCCAAAGCATACAGCTTACTTGAGAAGCACGACATCAACCAATTGGCGAAACATCAACCAAGCATTGAATTCAGGAGGGACAGCCTCCCACTTGTACCCTTCATCCATTTTCATCTCCAATTCCCTCTTCCACCATTTAGCCCATTCCCTACCTTCTTCTCCTCCACTCTTGGAATCAACGTCCAGCCATCCTCTCTGTTTTAACGTCTTCACAACCCATTTCCGTTCACTCTGTTGTCGCAATATCCAGGCGAAGCCCCAATCGTAACATCCTCGCCAGAATGCAAAGTAGAGCAGGAAAAAGACGGATCGAATAGTTGAATGATTTGACAATAAGTAAAACAATACTGGTTGAGCGACGAGTGAAGCGAATGTGAGTTGGGTCAGGGAGGACCGGTGAAGTGTAGTTGCGATAGTGTGGACGAAAGAGTGTGTTGCTGGTACCTGGAACACTTTTATGTTAGCTTGAACACTGATACGGAGTCGAAAGCTTACCTTCCCCCGAAGCAGTCTTTCCCCAAGTTACTTCCTCCTTATCTTTACCGTCTGTGTTCATGTCGGACGGTTCCTTGGACTCGCTCAA
>Ga0308160_10001726_pt1 | contig 29021 bp, 48 predicted proteins | sample PhyFR1_FD_201036 | JGI IMG/M metagenome (GOLD analysis project Ga0308160, IMG submission 201036) | Phyllosphere microbial communities from UC Gill Tract Community Farm, Albany, California, United States - DLSLF.R1 | ecosystem: Host-associated > Plants > Phyllosphere > Unclassified | place: USA... | reverse complement strand
TCCGTTCAGCGACGACGCCTTCATGTCGTCGTGGATCGCTCGTCAGTATAAGGCTTCGCTTGCGCTCTCCTCTGTCTTGCTACCCACTGAGATGCCCCCTCTCGCCCGCCTGGCTTTGTCGCCTCTTAGTCATGCAGCCCAGCTACCGCGACGGCGACGTCATCCCCGTTGATTTCAACCCTCCAGTCACGCCGTTTGACCTCTCGCGCCAGAACCTCGGCACCAACACCGAGGGCGAGTCGAGCTGGCAGGGCTGGGAGTCGCTTCTCGTACGTTCCCTTTTGCGATCGTGCTTCCCGTCCTGTCGACGGGCGGCCCGAGCTGACCCCGCCTCTGATCGCACCTTCAGGGCACGGGCTACCTCTCCAACCTCATGAACGAGACCGAGAACGACCAGAGCCTCTCGTTCTGACCACGCTCGCAACGGTCGGATCCAAACCCGCTACCTCGCTGCGGGCCTACCTCACTGTTCAAACCACTGCGCGACATGCCGTGCTGACCCACCGTCGCCGACAGCATCATGTGACCTCTTCTTTTCGCTGTACTTGTAGCATCGCATTTCTCGTGTCTCTCCTCAACCCCATGTAATGACTCTCGCATGCTTGCGGGGAGTAGGGTACCAATCAGGGGGGCCCTTGCAGCCGTCCACGAAGGGCCCGCGGGGTAAGAGTGCGGGGAGGGGAGGATCGCCGCGCAGCCCGCGCCGCCGCGGCCGACGAACGAGCCGGAGTCAGCCGTCTCGACCGGCTCTTTGAACGCAACGTCGACCCATCCGGCACCTCCAGCATCCGTCCCGCTCCTGCTGCTCCTCCTACTCTTGCTCTTCATCATGTCCGCCATCATCGGGATTCAGCATGTGAATCTCACGGTCGGCTGTAAGGAGGACGGGGAAGCTCCCCTCCTCAAGGCCGACAAGTTCTATGGCGAGATCCTCGGCCTGTGTGCGTATAGTCCGCCGTCGGTCGTCTGTCGAGAGCTCGACCAACGAGTTGACCCGGCCATATCCCCTCGACAGCGAACGATCCTGTCCCGAAGGGCATGGAGACGTCGCTGCGGTGGTTCTCCTTCGGTAGCAACGGCCAGCAGGTGCGGCTCTCGTACGCTGGTTGTCCCGACGACAAGGGAAGCTGATGCTTGCCTGCTGCTGCTGCTCCTGCTGCTTTCGGGTCCGCTTCGCGAACCTCTCACCCTCGCTACCGCGGGCGGCCAGATCCACGTTTCGCTCGAGCACACCCGGGCGCCGCTCGAGACACGGCATCTCACGCGCGGCCACCCGTGCTTCGTCCTGCCGTTCGAGCGCCTGGCCGAGGTCATCGACCGGCTGAACGCGTTTGCGACGAGCGGCGACGCAGCCGCCTGCTCCGAGGTCATCGAGGACCAGGCCGGCATCCCCGACCCAGCCAATGCGACCAACGTCGTTAACGGACACCGGAGAGGCGACCGCTTCTTCGTCCGCGACTTCAGCGGCAACCGGCTCGAGTTCTCGGGCATTTGAAGCGCAGGGCGCTGCACCACCGGCCCGGCCCGGGCGAAGGGGGCTAATGCTGTATATCACTCCCCATGTCCATTTCTACGAACGCGGCCGCCTGCTCGGAGCGGCCGGCTCGTTGACTGCGGTCATGACTCTGCACACGCCGCTCAGTTCACGGCATGCGATGCTCATCGAGACAAGTACAGCAGAATTACAAACAGATGCAAAGGAGGATTGCGCGAGGTCACGCCGGAGCTAGCGGTTCCTCCCCTCGTCGACAGGCGGGTCGACCAATTGATGCGACCCAGTCTTGTCGCTGACGGCGACCTCCGTCGTCGTCGTTGTCGCAGCACCTGAGGCCGATGGCGTCAATCGGCTCTCGGACGAGACGGACGACCGCTGACGGAGGGTGTTCAGCTGGGCATGCGTCCCTGAGGGCGAGGCCGACGAGAATGACTGCGAGGGCCGGCGTTGAGAGTCAGCGGGTGACATCAGGGATGCGGGGCCAGCCTACGCCGATCGACGCAAAGCGTCCGACACGCACAGTTCGAGTGGCATGGCCGACCACTCTGACGTTCTCGCGCCACTGCTTGAGCTCGATTGCCTCGTCCTGGTCGGTCTCCGTCGGGCCGTGCGGGTCGAGCCGAGCAAGCGGACCCTCAAGCGGCTCGCCGTCGTCGATGTGGAAGTCGATTTTCTCGGTCGGACGGCCGTCGTCGTCTGCTTCCAGATCGAGCACCCACTGCTTGGGCTGCTGCCCGCGTCGACCGCGTCGGAGGAGCGAGACCGGCCGACGAGCACCCCCACCGACGCTGCCGCCACCGCCGCCGCCCGGACGCGAGCGCGAGAACATCGTCCAGACCCGGCTGCTGGGGTCTTTGCGCTCTGCGCTGGGCAAATCCGAGAGCGTCCACGACAGGTCGGGCGGCTCGGAGGTTGCTTGCGACGGCGCGCTCGGCCGTGGCCGGGGAAGGGCCGTCCAGACGATGACTGATATCGAGTATCTGGAAGGCGGATAAGAGGCAGGTGAGCGGGAGGGATAACGAGCTCAGCGTGCCGACCAGGGCACGCACAGACGGGGCAGGAGGCTACCGGTCGCGTAGGTCCAACTGCGAGCGACCGCGAGAATTTATGTCAGCAGACGTCTGAGAGAGGCGCGCGACGCATCGGCCGACATCCACGCACGCCTTGTTCTCGGTGAGAAAGAGGATGAACGAGATGATCGAGATGCTGCGAGGTGCAGGCAGGTCAGCCGTGAGCTTTAGCGACTGTGGTGCAGGGCTGCCCACGCACACGACGAGAAACGAGCAGTTGCGAAGGCCGATGTAGATGCGATCGGCCCTCGCCGGGTTCCGATCGTCTCGCCCCGTCTGCGTCGTCTGTCGTTGCCAGGCCTGCGGGGTGGTGCACGTCAGTCTGCTTGCAGTGAGCACTGCCGGGAGCCGATTCGACTCATCACGCGCGGTACGTACCCGTGTCTGAGCGAGCTCAAGCGTAAGCACGCCGGCGATGCCAGCAATACCGAGTGCACCAAACAGCATCCAGAGGACGTGCGTGATGCTGTAAGTGTTCTTGAACGTCTTGCTGACCTCATCGACGGCCTCAATGCTGACAGGGCGGCGCTGGGTGTCAGTCCACTGGGCGGGGGCCATCCGTAACAGGCCGCCAAAGGACGACGCACTAGTTGTCGTAGCCCCAGAAGATGTATTGCGAGACATAGCCGCATGCGGCGGAGGCGGCGATGAGGGCGCTCAGCGTCGCCGAGATGAGGTGTCGCCAGGCTTGAGCCCGGCCGCCGGCCGCACGCAGGAAGATGGCGCCCTTCCGGATGAGGTAGATCTGGCAGATGAGGATGATGAAGACCGGCCTGACACAGGACGCGGAAGTATAAGTGAGCATGGGAGCAGGGAGGCGTTCGGTGCGAGCGGAGCGATGATGGGCGTACGAGAAGTAGAGGAACTGGTTCTCGAAGTTGAGCCTCGGCGAGACGAGATAGAGCGGGTCCGCGAAGTGCTGCCCAAGGGACGAGTCGCATCAGCGTTGAGTTCTGAGGAAGCACAGCGATGGCGACATGGCCAAGACTCACGACGACATAGATTTTGATGCTGTCGGGGAACACGGCATCGGACGGCGACACCTTGGTCAGGACGTCGGCTCGCGGAGAAGCCCGCGGCGAGATGGCCACGCAAGACTCACACCCTGCTGAGGTCAAAGCCGACGTCGACCGTGTTGAGGGCGACGAGAGCGCAGATGAAGAGCCGTTCGCGCAAGGGGTTGCGTCTGAACTGGAAGAGGTAGGATGGCAGCTGGCCGGACGGCGGTCGAGGGCGAGGTGAGCAAAGGACGACGGACGACGAGGCGCGCTGCGCCTGAGCGCGGAGCAGCTGGCGAGGACTGACGAGGACGACGCTCGCGCCATGGAGCGTCCAGCTGGCAGACCGAGGTATTGCTTCCGGAGGTCAGCCAGGCGCAGGAAGCCGATCGTGCAAGCTAGCAGCCGGAACGAACGATGTGAAGAGGCCCAGGAAGTAGGGCAAGGACGCGTGGGCGACGAGGAGCGCCCGGGCTGGGTCGACCGTGCCTGCGAGCGGGTTCCGACTGGTCGACATGGCGCGGCCGAGACGAGCGGGCCTCTGACCTCGGAGACGACGACGACGACGACGACGACGACGACGACGACGTCGAGACGAGCGGCAGCAGCAGCAGCACGACGTGCGAGGCGGGCTCGAGCCGGAAGATGGAGAGGACGAGCTTGGCGCTCGGTCCCGAGAGCGGGGCTGCTGCCAGGCAAGGGTCGGAGGTCGCCGCCGAGCGAGAGAAGGCCAAAGGTCGGGCTGGCGAGCTGCTATCAAAAGGAGGAGCGAGGTGGGTGTCGGAAGGAGAGGGGACGTCGACGACGTCCAAGGGGCGGGCCGCAACCACTCGCCCGTCAGCCCGGACTCGGCATGCTTTAGAGTTGGTTGCTGGTCGCGGTCTCGACGGGCGAGGGGTGTCTCGTAGCGGCGGCGGGCGGCCGAGAGGCGACCCATTCGCGCAGCAAGATGACCTCACGACGCCCTCAGGCAGGTCAGGCGTCTTTGCTGGCAGGAAACCGCATCAGAGGCTGGAGAGACGAGCTGCGAGATCGTGTCTCGAGGGCGATACAAGATAAAAGTGCGCAGGACGTCTTCAGGGCGCGGAGGGCCAGTGGCAGGCGGGCGGGTCTCCATCATCAGGGTCCTCGCTCGCTGCCACATCACCTCAGCATGACGGTCGACACGCAACGTAAGAATGAGTAGCATCTTGCTATGACTCTGACTCGGGTCGACAAGTACTGCTTGTCATCGGTAAGTCACTCGGTTGGGACGCCGCTCGTCGGGGTTGTCAGCGGCAGAGGTCATCGCTGGTCTGGACAGCGTCGCCTCCCGTCGTACTGGACGGACACCTACATGATGATCAACGCGAACAGCGTCCGACGGCAAGCAATCGGGTCAGCAGAGATGCTCTTGTGAGAGGGCGGCAGTGGAGTGAGCGTCCGGGTGAGCGCCTTCCAACGTGAGCGCTGCTGCGAGGTCGCCCGCCCAGCCCTGATAAGTAGGAGGGGAGTATGCGCCCTTTTGGCTGTCGAAAAGGTACCTGCAACCCTCTTCGACCTTGAACCATGAGCTGGCGCTAGCCGAGGGACGTCGATGGCAGGCCGGCTGCCCCATGCCGGCTTGCAGAGCGGCGTCGAGCTGGGCCTGCTACTGCGCATCAGCCTCTCGACTCGCCTGTGCGCCGGCTCTATCGTCCCTCGTGATCCTGCCTGCCTGGAGGAGTCAGCAAGGTCAGCCTGGTCCTCAGTCGGCTCGCCCTCCAGGATCGGGGGCGGAGGCTCGCTGGCTGGGAGGGGGGAGGTCGTCGACCGGCGCCTGGAGGTGCAGTTGGTCACGGTGGCCGGACCGACCATCGGCAGCTTCGCGCCTGCACGCCCGCGCGCGCGCTCTGCCCCCGCGCTCGCCTCCCCGCCTGCTCGGGTGGGAAGACGTTCGGTCGGCCGTCCTCACCATCCACAGCCCCGCCTCCCGCAAGCCAGGACAGGCGGCTACAACACCACACACCCACACACCGCGCACTCTCCGCTTTCCTCTCGACCTACCCACCCATCCGCGGTACACCGACCCTCGCGCGCGACCGGCCCCTCTCTTCCCTCCTCCCTCCCTCTTTTCTGCCCGGCGGTCCGCCAACACCCCGGCTCCTCCTCCCCGAGCAATGGCAGGCTTCTCGCAGTCGGCACCGGGCGCACCCGCCGCTCCTTCGCCCCTGAACCCCGGCTGGTCACCCTCGACGGCACCCAGCGGCCAGCAGCAGGGCGTCCAGCGGAGCACGTCGGCCGGCTCCTACTCCAACTCGGAAGAGTCGTCGACCGAGGGTGCCCGCGCTCGCCGGTCCGGCGGCGGCGAGTATGGCAGCTCGGGCGTCCTCGACGGCCTCGCCAGGGGCGAGATCGGCAGTGCCTACGGTCAGTCTCTTCCTTTCCATCTCTCACGTCCTCGCCGTCGCCGTCTGGTTTCCTCCGTCAGGACCCTATCGAGGGCGGCGCGACCCTTCATTATCGGTCTTGGCGGGCGGCGCGCGCGTCGTGTGTGTGTGGGCATGAGCTGACCGGGGCTCCTCCTTCGCAACCCCCCCGCCCCTCCTTCCGATGTTGCTTTTACTCTCGAGCCAGGCCCGTACACGTACTCGCACGCGTCGGTGCCCAACTCGCACTCGGTCCAGCCGCTGCTCAACAGCAGCGGCCAGCCGTCGCATTCGCCCTCGGCCCGCTTTTCGACCGCGCTCTCCGAGTCGTCGTTTGCCTCGTACTCGCCCTCGTCGCAAGCCAACTCGGCCCAGCGGCATTCGCTCCTCGCCGGCTCGCCCTCGTCGTCGCTCGCATGGGACGAGAAGGACCCCGAGATGGACGACGAGATCCACCGGACGGATGTCGTCGGCTCAAAGGGCTGGAAGCGGACGATCGGTGGCACGGCCGGCCGCGGCAAATGGGCCTGGTCGACGAGGGGCTTCTTCAACGTGCTCACGCTCGCCGTCCTCATCGGCGCCCTCCTCACGCTGTTCGCCGGCTACCCCATCATCACCTACTTCAAGAACCACCGCGGCACGAGCCTGACCGGCGCCTTCAAGTGCGTCTCGCTCTCCCTCTGAGACCCCTTCGGCTAACCGTCCGCTGAGACTGACGCATCGTTCGTCCCCTTCCCCCCAGCCTCGGTGGCATCAACGGCAGCGGCCAGGTGCCCGACATCCCCAACCTGCCGACGATGATCGACCGCGATACGCCCGAGAATGTCAAGTCGCGCGTCGGCTTTGACGGCAAGACGTACAACCTCATCTTCTCGGACGAGTTTGAAGAGGACGGCCGAACATTCTGGCCGGGCGACGACCCCTTCTGGGAGGCCGTCGACTTCCACTACTGGCCGACGGCCGACTATGAGTGGTACTCCCCCCGCGGAGCCGTCACCCGGGGCGGCAACCTCGTCCTGACGCAGTCGGAGCGCGAGTCGCACGGCCTCAACTTTGAGAGCGCGATGCTCCAAACTTGGAACAAGTGCGTCGGCTGCCCCTCTCGCCGCTCTCAGGCTCAGCGCAGAGATTGACCGCCATCTCCCTCCCGCCCGCAGGTTCTGCTTCACCCGCGGCTACACCGAGGTCTCGGTATCGCTCCCCGGCAACAACAAGGTCGGCGGGTACTGGCCGGGCGTCTGGCTGATGGGCAACCTCGGCCGTCCCGGGTGCGTGTCCTTCTTTTGGGGGACGACCGGTCGACCCTGTACTGACTTCTCTCGCCCGGGCGTGCAGCTACGGCGCGACGACCGAGGGCACGTGGCCGTACTCGTACGACTCGTGCGACGTCGGCACCTTCCCTAACCAGACGTACGCCAACGGCAGCGGCCCAGAGGCCGCGCTCACGACCGGTACGTCGCTGACGGTGGCTCATCTACCAGCCGTCGCGTTCCCAGGAAGCGCAACTGAGCGTTCGACCGCTCTCCCCTGCAGGCTATAACGGCGGCTCCCTCTCGTTCCTCCCCGGTCAGAGGCTGAGCGCGTGCACGTGCCCGGGCCAGGACCACCCGGGTCCCAACGTCCGCGTCGGTCGCGGCGCGCCCGAGATCGACATCATCGAGGCCCGTGCGTTCGAACCTCCCAGACCAGACTTGGCCCTGTGCACTGCACCGTCACGAGAGACCGGGACTGACCCGCAAGCGCTTTTGCAGAGGTCGACGTCGAGAACGAGCTTGGCCAGGTCTCGCAGTCGTTCCAGCTTGCGTGCGTTCTCGTCGAGAGCGCCCTCGGTTACCGTCCCATCGAGGTCAGGATGTTGACCTTCTGTCCCCTCGACCGCTAGGCCCTTCGACGACGGCTGGCACTCGAACCGTGACGAGGCCATCGTCTACGACTCGGACGTCCTCAAGTGGAACTCATATGAGGGCGGTCCCTTCCAGCAGGCCGCGTCCGGCCTCGCCTACGTCCCGACCAACACGGCCTACAACGGCAACTTCGAGACGTACGGCCTCGAGTACTGGGGCACCGACGACGACCAGTCCGAGGGCTACATCACCTGGCACGTAGGCGGCCAGCCGACCTGGCAGCTCCGGCCGTCGGTTGTTGGTCCCAACGCGGCGACCGGCATCGGCCAGCGTATCAGTGCGTCCGCAACAGGCCGGGAAAATGATCTCCTCTCGCCACACATCTCTTCGGCTGCTAACGATGCGCTTCCTTCCCTCTCGCCAGTCCCTCGCGAGCCGATGACGATCATCCTCAACTTTGGCATGTCGGACGGCTTCCAGAAGGTCGACTTCTTCAACCTCGTCTGGCCGGCGGAGATGGTGCGCCCCCTTTTGAGCGTCTTGCGAAGCCACGCGGACTCGATCGGCCGCTGACGACCGCCAACGCCCCCTCCCCCATCTGCAGCTCATCGACTACGTCCGCGTCTACCAGATCGAGGGCGAGGAGAACTGGGGCTGCGTCAGTCTTCCTCTCGTCGTATTCTTCACCTGCTATCCCTCGCTGACGCTTGTCTCAATCATGCGCCATTTGCAGGACCCGCCCGACTACCCGACTGCCGACTACATCGACGCTCACCCGCAGGCGTACCAGGTGCGTCCTCGCGCGCTCCGCTCCGACCCGCCCGACCGCACGCCTGCTGACCCTCAACCACGCCGCTGCTTCTCGCGATCGCAGAACCCCAACGCGACCATCTGGTCCGACGCCGGCTTCAGCTGGCCTCGCAACCGGCTCTACGACGGCTGCTAGACGGGCGACCCGGCCTCGCAGCTTACCTCGCTGCTCGTCCCTTTCTCCTTAGAGCCGGACCGCTCCCCCTTCCATCGGAAGGCCTGCCGGCCGACGCCCGCACGCGGTCGACCAACCATCATCCTCTCGCCCCTTCTCGCTCCACACATACACCCTTTCTTTTCCTCTTGCCTGCTGTATCTGCTTTTCGTTCCCCCTCGCTCCCCTTCCCTCCCCGGGCGGCGCCCCCCTCCTGCCTCGTCGGCCGACGTGCACCCGCTGCGATCCCGGTCGACGCATCACCACGACACCCCTTCCTGCCCCGCCGCTGCCCTCGACTTCCCACCCGTTCGTCCCTGTACGATTAGTGGTTTGATGATCTGTCCCTCTCACCCTCTTGGATGCCGTGCCTCTGGACTAGGGCGGTCGCGGGGAAGGATGGAGAGGTGGAGGCTCCATGCTGGCGCGCTTCGTGCCGGCGGGCCGCGGTTGACGGGGCGAGCCAGCCGACCCAGCCCAGCAGCAAGCAGCGCACTGCGACCGAGTCCTCCTCCTCCACTTGCCTTCCTCCATCTCGCAGCCTCGTCGTCTTTTTGAGGGCAGCGGCGACGCGGTCGACCCAAACGGGTGGTCCTGATCATCCAGTCGGCCTTCGAGAAGAGTGAGCCCGACGCCGCTCGCCTCGCATCAACCTCGACGACGCGTCGTATGCTGCCGTTTCACGCGCCTAACCTCCGCTCCGACGTCGCCTCGCTCAGTCTCCCTGTGATAGCCTATCCCTCGGCCCATGTTCTCTGCACGCTCCTCGACGGCCAAAGTCCAGCCCGGACTGCCTCCGCGTAAACCGCCGAGCAAGACGGCCTCGAGCTCGAAGCTCGTCGTCCCGGCCAAGCTCGCAGGCGCCTCGTCCACTGCTTCCGCCGAGGAGCCGCCCGCTTACGCCGGCTGGAAAGAGGCATTTGAGGCTGGTGTCGCTGCTTACAAGACCAACGAGTACGAGGCCGCGCTCAAGGCCTTCGATGCGGTACGCCATGCGTCTCCTGCGGCGTTGGACATCGGAGGGAGGGCGAGGGCCGAAACTGACGCGACCGTCTTTGCCTCCGTCCGCAACCCGTCCAGGCGATCAAGCTCGGAGGCCGCAAGGCCATCGTCCTCGACTCGAGAGCTGCGACGCTCGAGAAGCTCGGCCGGATCAAGGACGCCCTCCTGAACGCAAAGGCCCTCGTCGAGCTCGCCCCAGAGTCGCACAAGGTCGGTCTGGCGCGAAGACTGCTGCGGACGACGCCCCGGCCCAGGTCGCTGACGAGGTCGCCCGCTGCCTCTCCGTCACCAGGGCTACGTCCGCGGCTCGCATCTGTCGACGCTCCTGACGCCGCCAAACTATGTCCGCGCGTATGCGCTCCTCGAACACGGCCTCCGTTTCGCGCCAGACCATCTCCGGCCGGCGCTCGAGACGCGCCTGGCGACACTTGCCGTTTCGTCGCACGAGCAGGATTCGAGCGCCCGCCGGCGCCGCCAGAACTGGACCGATGGCCTACCGACCGAGCTCCTGGCCCTCATCGGCGAGCAGAGCGTCTGGCTTGATGCGGACGCTCCGTTGCGACTCGCGGGCGTCTGCGTGCGCTGGCGCGATGTCGTCTACTCGACGCCGACGCTCTGGTCGCGCCTCCGGCTGTCGCAGCGGAAGCCCAAGGCCAAGCTCGCCGTGTTCGCCAACGCGGCCAACGACCGATTGAGCGAGCTCGTATCGTCGGCCTCGGTCGGCAACGTCACGGCCTCGATTGCGCCGCACTGCGCGACGCTATCGCTGATCGACCTCCGCCTGCCGCCGACGGTCATGCTTGCCGACGCCATCGGCACGCTCCGGAACGCCTTCTCGCCCGCGCTGCGACACGTCCATCTGACATGCGCCTCGCGCGAGTCGGGCATGCTCGGCACGGCAACCAACGACATCGGCTGGGACGATCTATACGGCTGCATCGGCCCCGACGGGCTGGCGGACCCGTGGGCGCAGGTCGAGACGCTCGCACTCACCTGCGTCAACCTCATCCATCCGGTCGACGTCTCGACGCCAGCCGCGCTGCCGCACTTCCCCCAGATGCGGCGCATCGTCTTCTCCAACTCGAGGTACCTGACCGCAGGTCTCCTCGACCGCAGAGGTATCGGCCTCCAGGACCTTCTCGAGCGGACGCCCCGCCTGGCCGAGCTGACGATCACGGCCGGCTCGTTCGGCCACGCCCGCACGTTCATCGCCGATGGCACCGCCGCCGTGCCAACACCGGGGGTCCTCGTCCTCCCAGAGCTCGAGAGCCTCACGTACAGCCAGTCGACGATCCACAGCTTCGAAGAGCTCGCATGGGACCTGCCGGCGCTCAAGCGGCTCGACGTCTCGCACCCGCGCCTGACGACGGCCCAGTCGTCGATCTACACGAGGATTCTTTTTCCCGCCTCGGCGCCGGACCTCCTGCCCAACTTGACGTCCCTCAACCTCGCACGGACGCTACTCGACGAGCCGCTCCTCATCCGCAATCTTGGCCGGCTGCCGGCGCTCGTCGAGCTTCAAGTGGGACTCTGCAACGTCTCGAACGCCCTCGTCGAGGCGCTGACGCTCCCATCCGCCGGTCAAGCGGCGGCAGCGGCGGACGTCTGCCCGCGGCTCGAGGTCCTCGGGCTCGCTCACTCAGAGGCACTCACCGGCGGCCCGATCCTTCGCCTCGTCGCCTCCCGTCTCGCACCGAGCGACGCAGCCGGTCCCTCTGCCTCACCGCTGCCGTCGACGGGCGCTGCTGCCGGCCGGTCAGTGCTCCGGTCGCTCGACCTCGATGCCTGCCTTGCCGTCGAGGCCAAAGCGCTCGAGTGGCTGCGCCCGAGGCTCGTCACGCTCAACGCCAAAGGGTCCGTCGGCCAGAAGCCGGCCGGCTTTGCGGACAAGCTCCGCCAGCGCTATGCCTAAGGGAAGCGGGGCAACGTTCGAGCAGTTGGAGAGACTGGCCATGGGCCGAAGGGGATTTATCCTGATGGACAGGCTCCCCAGTCACATGACTGTGCCCGGCTGAGCAAAGGAGTCGACGGCAGCAGGACTTATGCGTCGCATGCGCCTTGGCGCCGCCTTGTCTCCATGGCGACGGCTGCCCGCTGCCGCGCATAGACAGGAGCGCGCTCGCGCGGAAGCCTGCTGATTACCAGGGGCAAGCCCGACCCGACCCGACGACCACGACCACCTCGCCCACACGTCTCCTCTCGCCCTCGAACCGTATCCGCACCCTCGCCCGCCATGCTGCCCGCCGCCCGCTTCACCACGCTCGACCCGATGCCCGACGTCGCCTCGCCTTCGCCGCCGACGAGCGTCGACCTCCGCCCGCCGGACGGCCCGCCGTCGGAGCGAGCACGGCGGCGCTCGACCTCGGCCGACGGGCCAGCGACAGCCGACCGGCCTGCTGCTGCCGTCGGCTCCGCTGCTGCTCCTCCCCCTGCTGCAGAGCCCGCCACAACGCCGCCCGTGAAGAAGCGGTCGCAGAAGTTCACGCGCTCGCGCGACGGCTGTCTGGCCTGTCGCAAGATCAAGCAGCGCTGCGACGCGACCAAGCCCGTCTGCGTCCGCTGCGTCATCTCCAGCAAAGAGGTCCGTGCCCCGTCTCTCCTTCCTGCCAAGCAATGTGTCCCGGAACGGAGCAGCTGCTGACCGAGACGAAAGCGGTTCTTTCCGCCACCCAGTGTACGTGGCCGCTCAGCGTCACCCAGAACGCTGCCGCCATAGCCAAGGGCGGGGCCCGACCTCCAGCCAAGGTCGTCGCGGCCCCGGCAGTCGTCGCCCCTGACACGGCACCGTCGCCGCCGCCAACCGCAAGGACCGACCCTGCGGCCGACCGCCACCGGCCATTCAGCGACGTCTCTGGGCCGAGCTCGCACGCGGGCGCGACCTCGACCTCGTCGTCGGCATCGTCCGTCTCGCCCCCGGCACACGCACCGATGCCGCTCCCGGCCGGAGCCGAGGTACGGCGACAGCAGGCGATCGACAACCTGCTGCTGCACAAGACGCCGACGGATCAGCTCCAGCTGTGCTTCCCCTCGCCGGAGGAGCGCAGCCTGATGAGCCACTTTCTCGGCAACGGCGCGTCGCTCTCGCAGAGCATCCCTTCACACTTGCCGATCCTCTTCCTCCACCCTGCGCAGCTCGTCGCCTCGCCCCGAGGACTCAGCATCCCCTCGGACGCGCTCCTCTTCTCGCTCCTCGCCATGGCGTCGACTCATCAATCGAGCATGCACAACCTCCAGCGCCAGGGCCTGATGGACAACCTCGTCTCGCTCGTCAACAGTGGCTACCCAGCATCAGCGGCAGGCGACCCGCCGCCTCTCCAGGAGCACTCGCAGCGCTCACTCGCCTTGACCCTGCCGACATCGCCGGGCGCCCAAGAGGCCCAGGACCGCTCGCGTCTACTCGCCGCCCATCTCGCAACGACCTCGCACGCGCTCCTGCTGTCGGCAATTGCCATGTCAGGCACAGCATCCGACCTCCTCATCTCGACGGCGCTGACGCTCTCGCTCAACTCGATCCTCGCTGCGACGCGCGACTGGAAGCCCAACCTCGACGTCGCGCGCAAGCTGCTCGAGATGCGAGGCGGGCCGGCATCGATGCTCGCCGATACGCGGGCCGCCATGGGCCGGGGCGAGGCCGACGGGAGCGCGCTGATGCGGACCAGGGCGATGCTCGAGTACCTCGTCATGATGGACATGTGCGACGCGCTCGGCGCGGGCACGGCGCCACGCGTCATGATGGAGCCCTTCTGCCCGGTACGCGTCAATCCTCCGCCACTTCGCCGTCTACTTTCGACCGCTTGGCTGACACAATTTCGCTTCACGACACGATCCCAGTGGTGGTTCGTCTGGCCCGCTCCGTCTTGATTCTTCCGTGCTTCGGCTGACACGCATGTACACTCCCTGCCGCAGGTTCGACTTTGTTTCGATGAGCCAGGGTCCACCCGGGCAGGCGATCCTGGACCCGAGCCAGGCTCCGAGCGACTGGGAGACGGTCGAGGTCAGAGCCTCCCTCTTGCAGGCCCTCTGGCTCCCTTCCCTTGTCTGACGCTCCTTCTCCAACCCAACTTGGCAATGCAGACGATCCTTGGCGTCTCGCGCGGCCTCGTCGAGCTCCTGAACCGAACGACCATCCTCGTCGCCCAATGCCGCGATCCGAACGCTGCCGTCGGCTTCCACCCGGCCGCTCCGACCTCCTTCGAGGAGCGTCTCGGCCGTGCGCAGGAGCTCCTGCTCGAGCTGGAGATCTGGAAAGGCGAGGGCGACCATCAGGCCGACCCGAACGTCGTCCTCAGCCGTGTCCAGTATGGCAACCTTATCTGGAGTCACGCCGTACGTTCGTACGACTCACTACTGATCGCTGTCATGAGGACTGATGACTCTCCCGCACTTCTGACCGATCGCCATTTTGCAGATCAAGATCCTCGTCTTGACAGACGTCCTCCGCGTGCCGCACGCCGACCCGTCCGTCCAGGAGTCGGCCTACCTCGGCCAGCAGCTGCTCTTGCAGTGCAACCTCGCCAACGGCCAGGTGGTCTGGTGCGTCCCCCATCCTGTGCTGCTGTCCTCTTGCGCTTTTGCTGACACAGATGGACTTCCAACCTGCAGCCTCATGTGGCCGGCCATCATCTTTGGCTGCCTGCAGATGACGCACGACACGCTTGGACGCAACTCAACCCGGTGCGTTGCCACGCTGTGGGCCGGCTCCGACTGCATGCTCCTGCTGACCGGTCGAACCCTTTGCTCTCTCCCACAGGACGATCATCGAGGTGCGTCTCGCATCCCCTGCTCTGCTCAATCCCTTGCAGAAGCAGCTGCTCCCCCGCTGACCCTATCCCTTTCCTTCTCTGCTTTTCAAAAGTCGATGCGCGATCGTTGGTACGTCGCATCTCCCCTTCTTGGTCTACGGGCGCAGACGACTGACCTCCGATCTATATCTCCAGCGCATGGGACGTCGACGCCGTCCTCACGACCATCCACCACGTCTGGAGTCGGCGCGACCGGGGCGAGCCCGACCCGACTTGGCGCGAGTATCAGCGCGAGTCGGGACTCCTCTTCCTTTAGTCGATCCTCGCTTCCTCTCACGCACATCTCATCAAAAAGTTGACGCCGTCAGCCTGCCTCCTTCATCCTACCCCTTCTCCTCCTTCGACCTTTCCCCCCTCTACCCCTTCCTACTTACTTTAACGATGAACGACCTCTCACGACCCAGAACAGAACTCTGCTGCTTCGCCCGCCCCACCGCACAGCGGCTGATTCTCGATCCGCTCCGCGCGTCGCCTCTCACAACAGCGCGCTGTTTCGCTCTTAAGACTTAGCGATGGGCCCTTGTCCCTGTTTTGAGGAGGCGCGGTCGAGTGGCCGACCGGGATGCGCATCCGGCCGCCTTGGCGCGCGATGGGAATTAAAGGGCGATCCATAGTAGTACTTGAGGCCGGTTCCAGGTCTGCACGAGGGAGGAGGCCGTAGCGCGGTGGGGAACTAGCGGAGACAATAAGAAGCCTGAGGCTGCCGGCCCGGTCCTTCGGTGTGCTGCCTGCGAGTCGACCCCTCCTCCGTAAGTTGGGGACGGCCATCAGTCGACAAAGGTAAAGATGCCTTAAGGGGCTGTCGACGACGTCGGCGCAACAGGGCCCAGGTCCGGCGCCCTCTGGATCCCCGGTATGGCCTTTGAGACCTTGGGCCGCACGGCGGGCGAGGTCGCACAACGACTGGGCGTGCGCGAGCGAGCGGGCGGGCGGGCGGGTGCCTGGCGGCCGAGGGAGGTCCCGGTACGGTTCCCGGCCCACCGAACCGACCGGGCGCCTCTTTCGTTCGCCGCCTGCCAGCCAGGGCGGTGTCTGAGAGCCAAAGCGTTCTCGAGCGCGCGCGTCCGGACGGCCGTCTAGAGTTTAGGGCCACCACACCGAAACGAACGCCCCGGTGACGTCGTGATCAGTCAGTGTCAGTTTGGCGACTCCTACGTTGCTGGGCAGATGAGAGCCGCAACCCATCCGCCGCTGGCAAGCATCCTGCAAGCAAACCGATGCGTTGCGGAGCGGCATGCTGGCGGGTTGGCAGTGCAGCAGCGCCTTGGAGCGAGTCGTATCGACCCGTCCCACGTCGGCGCTTGGTTGGGCCGATTTGGCCGACGTGGTTGGCTGCCCTCTCTCCCAGACGGCGGTGCAGAGTGAGAGCAGCAGGAGGGCTCCGAGGGCGCTTCGAGCCAGGCCAGTCAGCCATCGTCGATTAGCAGGCTGCTGGCCAGGCTAGCGCAAGGGTGGGCCGCGAGACGCCCGTCCTCCGGAGAGAGGAGAGCAGGGACGAGCATCAAGAGTCCGAGCCTTCCCGGTGCTTGCGTGCGTGCCCCCTGTTGCAGCTCGTGCTCGAGTCAGGAGAGCGCGCATAGTAGTAGAGGGCGGCCGTTCGACGGCCGTCCGTCGTCCGTCGTGTGCCTCCGTTCGAGAATCCCGGCTGGTGGGTTCCGCGCCTCTGTCGCGCGCCCGGCGCCGAGCCAAGAGGATCTCTCCGACGTCGGCCGCAGAGCCACGTGCGACGACGGCGGCCGTCAACGGCCGACGGCCTGAGACGCAGTCAGCCCGCGCCGCCGCTGCCGCCCGGCCGACCGAACCGACTCATCCTTTCCGCCGGCTGGCTCGAGGCCGTGGCCGACTCACCAACCCTACTCAGCACGGAGGACAAGGCCGGTCGGCGACGGCGGGAGAGCGTACATAACGAGAGGGGCCGACGCTCTCGCCCTTCTTCCCTTCTCGCTCACCCTCACGACTCACTCACACGGCCCCTCTTGCTAGCGGCCGCCTTCACGCCTCCGACCCGGACCAAGCATCGCGAAACCACACCCGAGTCCCGCCTCGCCTCGCCTCGCCACCCTTAGCTCGTCTCGCATCCGACGGCCGTCCCGTTCGTCCGGCCCCAAACGTCGCTGCGTGGGGCGATCGAGTCCAAGCACCTTCTCGCTCTCTCGACGGCCGGCCCTCCGCCCGCTGCTGCCATCGCCCGTCCTCGGATCTTTGTCCGTGAGCAGCTTGCCCTCTCTCTCCTCTCTAGGCGCCCGTCGTCCGATAGCCCCTTCTACCCGACGTACCGAGCCGCCCCGACCGAGCCCCTCGGTCGTACAAGACTCGCCCCCCTTCTCTCTTTCGTCTCCTTCTTCGACCAACCCCACCCCGCCTGTCGCCACTCTCGCAACCAACCAACCCAGCCTGACGCCCAAGCTGTCCTTCCCTCCCCCGCAGCAACCCCTCCCCAACCTCAGCCCCCAATCGCAAGGATGTTCTTCCCGACCTCGTCCTACGCCATCGCGCTCCCTTCGCCCGACTCGGCCACGAGCTGCTGCCACCCGGCGACCGGCGGCTGCCAGCCTTCGAGCTCAAAGATGAGCAGCCAGCAGCAGCACGCCCTCTACGCCCTGCCCTCGCCTCCGCTCTCGCAGGGCTGCCAGAGCCCGTCCTGCGCGATCCGGTCGTCCTCTCGGCGGTCGTCGGCGAGCGGGCCGTCAGCCGGCAGCCGGCTCGCCCAGTCGCCCTCCAACCCTTCGTCGTCGACAACCTCCCCTGTCGAGAGCCATGACCGCCACGACATCCTCCGATCCTTCGGCCTCGATCTCGACAATCGCGCTCAGATGGACGCCTTCATGCGGTTCGAGACGACCGACTCGGACTGCCGTGCGTTCCTCTCCCTTGCGCTCCAAACTGGCGTCATTTCGCCGGCCCCCCACCACCACCACCACCGGCGCTATCGTTCTTTCGTGGCTGACCCCGTTTGCTTGCCACTTCTCTTTTCTCTCTCGCCTACTTGCAGTCATGGCCGCCGAGGTCATCCACCTCCTCATCCCCAGCAGCGGCGCCGACCTCGAGACCTCGCGCGATGCAGCGGCCGACCAGCGGCTTCTTGCCAAGTACCTTCTCGTACGTCTTCCCCTCCTACCTCGATGACGACACCTTTTGCGACCCATCGCTGACCATCGACTGCTCTCCCCCCATCTGGCAGTACTGGACCTCGCTCACGCCCCACAGCCTCTGCGTCCTCATCTCGACCGTCATCCTGCTCGAGCGTCTGCGGCACCTCCACCCGGGCCTCTCCTCGACCGGTCGTGCGTCCTTCTCCTTCCTATCCACCTACCTCTGGCCTGCAACAGCAGCTGACCCGTCCCTCTAATTTCTCCGTCCTGCAGAGGTCAAGGACACGGTCCTCCGCGTCGTCTTCTCGGCCTACATGACGGCCATGAAGCTCGTGACCGAGGTCTCGTACCTCAACTCTGCCTTCGTCGGCCGGACGCCCTGGTCGACGCGCGAGATCAACTCAATGGAGCGCGAGCTCCTCCTCCACCTCGACTACGACTGCTTCCTCCCGGCCGAGCTCGTCCTCGAGCGGGCGACGAGCTTCTGCCGGCGGCGCGAGATGGCCCGCCAGAGACGGTACGGCGACGACGGTTCGCCGGCCGATGTCTTCGAGCAAGGCAACCTTTTCCGTCATGTCGCCTACTCGGCCGCCTACGCTTAAGGCACCCGGCACGCATCGCATCGACCCTCCTTTCTCGAGACAACAAAAAAACGCGGGAGGCGGCCGATCATCAGCCCCCTCTCCCGCCAGAGCATAGAGCTCCACCGACACTGGAGAATCACGAGTCGCCCCGTCGCGTCTTTCCGGTCCTCCAGCCGGCCTCGGTCCTCTATCGGCCCGTCGGCTTCTAGACGGTCGCACATCCTCGCGCGGGACGACCGCTGGCGATCCAGCCCGGTCCCGGCCCCCGCGCCGCTCCGTACGAGCCGCGACCCTCCTCGGTTCCCTAGAAGGCTCATATAGAGCCTCATCACCCTCCTATATGGCATCGCAGCCCCTTATTCTCACACACGCATCCCCAATTCACGCACTCCTGGCTTTGTTATACCTCCCCCCCTCGTTGTTGTAGCCCACCCGTCCTCACGTTGGTTCATGTCATGTCCCTGCCCGTGGGCAGCCCGCATACAAGCTTCGTCTCTCTGTCGAAAGTTGTCGGTCTCTGCGAGGCGTGAAGTATTGCATCCTAAGTGGCACGATGAAAGACGTTCGCGAGGCTCTCATGCGCCTCCGACCGGTCTTCGAGCCAGCCGGTCTTGTCTCCTGCTCCAATTCAAGCCAGCCAGTCAGCCGTCTCCGTTGCCGATGCAAACGAAGGCGATGCACACGAAGGCGGTCGACCCGTATCAACCCTCATCGATGATCGTCCAACAGAAACGTCACCAGCGACTGCCTCCTCGCGCGGTATTCCGATTGGCCCGGGTCGGCAGGGCCGCCTGCTCCCGTCGCGCGCGCGTGAGGTGAGCAGGCTAGCGACGATGCTGCTGCGCGCCGAGGCGTGCCGAAATGGGTTGGCCTGCCTCGACGGCGACAGCGACGAGCTGCCGCGTCCCTCTTCCGAGTACGACCTCGGAGCACAGTATCGCGAGGACTCCCATCAGAGAGCGCATGCATCTTGATCGGTGACAGCTGGCCGGCTGGGGGGCACGGCATGGGTCGGCTGCTCGAAGTGGAAGCCCGGTGCCGGGCAGCTGGAGTACTTTGAGCCCGCCCCGCGCGGCGCCCGCGACGGCGGTGACCACAGGGACGGACGGGCCCTCGTCCTCCTGCTCCTTCTCCTGACCCCCATCCTCCCTTCCCTCTTCTCGCTTTTTACAGCAGCTGTGCCAGCACACGCACACACACACACACATTCACTTCCCCTCGCCGTCGTTGCCGGTACTCTCCTTTCCCCGCAAGGCCGCCCCACGCCGTCGCCCGTCGCCCGACTCCTCCTCCCGAACCCCGCGCCTCCTCGTGCCCTTTCTTTCGACCGCTTCCTCCCTCCTCGCCCGACCGTCCGACGGCCTATCCTCCCCGTCGGCATCCCAGCAGCCATGTCGACCTCTCGCTCGCATCCCTCCTCATCGTCATCGCCGTCGTCGTCCGGGCGGCTGTTGTCCGCGACGGCCGCCCTGCTCGTGTCGGCCACGAGCGCCTACGCCGCCGGCTCGCCAGGCCAATTCCAGATTGTCGGCAACTCGGGCGTCAGCGCTCAGCAGGTCCGTCCTCTCTTCCTCCGGCTTCTCTCGTTCACTCGTTGCTGGCGTCGTATGGGAGGGGTCGCCTCTGAGAGGCACAGTGTCGCTATTGCCTGCCTGCTGTGCGCGCTGTTGCTCAGCGACGCGGAGCGCGCGCGTCAAAGCACCCTGACGGAAGCGCGCCTCGCGCGTCAACCTCCTCGCCCCTGTCTCCCGAGACACCTCGAGGCAGGGCTCGAAAAGAGAGGCAGTGTAGAACTCCGTGCGTGGGGACGCCTACGGTCATGCCGGACGCTCTTGTCTCCATCAACCAGGTCGGGTCGGCCTCTGGAGGTCACCTCGCCGGCTGGTCTTTTTCTGGACGGAGCCGGTGGCAGGGCCCCCTCTTCTCCTCTCCTAGCTGCCGAGCTCTCCGGCCGGCCGCCATTTTCCGCTTCAGTATCGCCTGCGGTCACCTCCGTACGACGATGCTTTCGCCTGCGTCGACAGACGTCCTACTTTGAGCGTGGTCGAGAGCTCGAGAGCTGACGCGTGTGACCGACCCCTTCCCGGCTCCCTCCCCGCTCCGATCAACCCCGGCCCATCACCCCGCTCGCCTTCATCCGCAACCCACCGTCTTCCTCGCGCGACGCGCGCATCCCGCAGCTCTTCCTCGGCTCGCCCAACAAAGTCTACGTCGTCGACAAGACAGAGAACAACCCGCTCCGAGTGACGCCCGCCGTTGGCGGGACCGAGCACGCCGCCTGGGGCTCAGAGTACGACCTCCGGACGAACGAGGTCCGGGCGATGGATGTCGTCAGCAACAGCTTCTGCGCAGGCGGCATCCCGCTCGGGAACGGAACCTGGCTTAACGGTACATCACTGCCCTCCTCTACCCCGGCCATCGAGAGACGTTTGACACTGACGTGTCTTTCCGACTGCGCGCCTACCTAGTCGGCGGCAACCAGGCCATCACCTGGGGTGGTTTGACGGCCGCAAGCCAGACCGGCGGCGCGCCCTACGACGACTACGATGGCGGCAAGGCCATCCGGTGCGTTCCCATCATCTCTCTCGCGCGCGCCGGCTGTCGTCGCGGCCTGCTGACTTGCCCGACTGCTGCGCCCGCAGGTTTCTCGACCCGTGCGACGACAACGAAGACTGCCAGTGGGTCGACGACCCCAACATGTACATGACGACCCGGCGATGGTATCCGACGCTCGAGACGCTCCCGGACGGCTCGGCCATCATCGTGCGCCTCCTCCTTTGCTTACTTTCTCTGTCGCGCGACCCGCTGACCACCTTCTTCCTCGGACAGATTGGCGGCTGCGAGTGGGGTGGCTACGTCAACGGCGCCAACCAGAATAACCCGACTTACGAGTTCTACCCGCCCAAGGGCGACGGCAAGCCCGTGACGATGAACGTCCTGCTCAACTCGCTCCCGGCCAACCTTTTCAGCTTGACGTGGCTCCTTCCGAGCGGCAACCTCTTTATCCAGACCAACTGGGCGACCGAGATCTTTGACTTCAACAACAACATCGAGTACCAGCTCGACGACATTCCGAATGCGGTCCGGACGTACCCGGCCTCGGGCGCGACGGCCATGCTGCCGCTGACCCCGGCCAACAACTGGACGGCCACCCTCCTCTTCTGCGGCGGGACCGACCTCAAGGCCGACCAATGGACGACGACGTGGAACATTGCCGGTTACGCCGCCGACGATACCTGCGTCAAGGTCCGTCCCTCCCGGCTTGCGCCCGCGCCGCTCTCATGTCTGGTGGGGGACGCTCCCGGCTGACATCGACTTCTCCCGCGCCTTAGATGACGCCCGACGTCAGCGTCGACTGGGAGGACGAGGATGGGCTCGACTCTGGTCGGACCATGGGCCAGTTCATCTCGCTCCCGGACGGCCGGCTCTGGATGGGCAACGGCGCCGCCCTCGGCACGGCCGGCTACGGCAACGAGTCTTGTGCGTCCCACGATCGCTCGCTCCTTTCTGCCCGGCTCAGAGACTGATATCTTGTTCTCTGACTGCTCTCTTTTTGTTCTTGTCAGGGGCCATCGGACGGTCATACGCCGACCAGCCTAACCACCAGTCGTGGTACTTTGACCCGCGCAAGCCCTCGGGTTCGCGCTGGTCCAAGGCCGGTGTCAGCACCGTCGACCGGCTCTATCACTCGTCGGCGACCCTCCTCCCGGACGGGAGCGTTCTCGTCTCGGGCTCAAACCCGAACCCCGACTGTCCGTCTCACTCTGGCTTCGCTCTTCCCACCGCTTGTACCACACATGACGGCTGACTCGCCTCGGCCGGGCACTTTACAGACGTCGACCGAACGATCGACCCTTCGATCACTTACGTGACCGAGTACCGCGTCGAGATCGTGCGTTCCTGTCCGCCCCGCCCTGGGCGCGAGTTTGACGCTGACTTCTCCCCGCGACTCGCCAGTTCTACCCCGACTACTGGGGCAAGACCAAGCCCGAGCCGACGGGCATGCCCGAGACGCTGTCGTACGGCGGGTCCTACTTCAACGTCTCGCTCCCGGCCTCGGCCTTCAGCCAGAGCTCCGACATCAACTCGACGACGTTTGTCGTCGAGCGTACCGGCTTCTCGACGCACGCCATGAACATGGGCATGCGTCACGTCGAGCTCGACCATACCTTTACCGTCGCCGACGACGGCTCGGCCGTCTTCCACGTCTCGCAGCTGCCGCCCAACGCAGCCATCCTCGCACCCGGCCCGGCGCTGCTCTTCTGCGTCGTCAACGGCGTGCCCTCCAACGCGACGTGGATCATGGCCGGCTCGGGCAAGATTGAGACGCAGAAGATGTCGCTCGCGCCCGCCCTCCCGGCGAGCTCGATGCCAAAGAGCATGTGGGCCAACCCGCCCGATGAGTCGGCCTCGGCGACCGCCTCGAACTCGAACGGCGCAAAGGAGACGTCTGGCGGCGGCAGCAGCAGCAGCGGCGGCTCCTCCGGCTCGTCCGGAGCCAACTCCCGGACGCGGTCGAGCGTTGTGGCTTGGGCCGCCGGCGGCCTCTCGCTCGCCCTCGTCGGCCTCTCGGCCCTCTAGCATCTGACGCAACTCTTCCCCTTGCTCCACCTCTGACGTCCTTCAACTCCTGCACACTACCCCTCTCCATTCTGACATTCGCCTCCTGCCTGCCTCCGTCCCCCTCCGCCCTGTCCCATCGCACCTCGCTGTTCGCTTCCTGCCCTTCTTTCCCCACCGCCACCCCCATGTATCTCTCCGCTCTCCTTTCCTGCCCCGACCTTCCTTCTGCCCCACGACCGTGCCCTCGTCCACCCTCTCACGCTACACACACACACACTCTCGCCCGTAAAGAGAACCCTCGGACGCTCGTATGCCCTCTCTTAGATGCCTGACGCCAAAACTTCCTGGCGGCAGCTGGTCAGAGTCGGGAAAATAGGTGGTCATGAAGGTCGTCAAAAGCAAAAACAGGGCAGTTGGGTAGACAGGTACAGGGGCAAGGGGCGGAACTGAGAAGGTGGCCGAGAGTGCTCAGAGAGGAGGCGGAACACAAAGATACAGTGGGGGCAAAAAGATCGCAGCGCCATCAGGCGGCATAGGGAGGAAGAGTGAGCGAGGCCGGGTCGCAGCTGGCGTCGGCGAGGTCGACTTTGCCGCGGTAGAGTGTCGCGACCTCGGTCGTCGTCGAGCCGGCGCCGTCGGTCGTCGAGACAAGGGCCTCGAGGACGAGCTCGGAGCTGAAGCGGAGGCCGGCCGTCGTCGGCGACCAGTGGAGGGTCGAGGGCCGGATGACGTTGTCCTTTGGGATCGCGCCCTCGAACGTGAACGACCAGGGCTCGTCGTCGGCGCGCGGTCGAAAGGCCGAGCCGTCAAAGACGACGGGCTCGTCGCCGTTGGACTTGGCCGAGCCCGCGATCCAGTCCTCGCCGCCGCCGCCGCGCTCGCCGTCCCTCTCCCAGCCCTGGCGCCGGCCGGCTTGGCCAACGAGGCGCCGGGGCGAGCCGACGAGCTCGCGCTCGCCCGCGGTGTTCCGAAGGAGGACCGTCTGGGCGACGAAAGCCCTCAGGCCGAGGATCGTCGTCGACCGCGGGGGGGCGGCGAGGGCGAGCGAGAGCTGGACGGCCGAGCCGAGCGTCAGGTGGTCGGACGTCAGTTCGACGACGCTCGGGCCCGACCAGGGGCGGGTGACGGAGCGCTTCGCGGCAAAGTGGAGCGAGGGGCTGCTGCCACCGAGGTCCTCCTTGGTGTGGTTGGGGAGGGCGACGAGCTCGATCTCGGACCGGGTGGCGAGCCGCCGGCCTCTGAGGAGCGAGCCGCTCCCTGGGACGGACGAGCGGAGGACGTAGCGAAGCCGTCCGTATGACGAGGTGACGCTCGGGGGCGAGCTCGCCGGGAGCCGGAACTCGAAGCGGAAGAGGTTGAGCCCTCGCTCGAGCTCGACCCGGCCGCCGCCGGCGCTACTGCCGCTGTCGGGCGCGGTCGGGAGCGAGCCAGCGACGAGCGAGGCGTCCCACCTGGCGAGGTCAAACTCCTCAGGCGGGCAGTGAAGCCTGGTCTCGGCGACCGAGGACGAGTCGACGGCCCGCTTGAGGGCGAGCGACTGGTGGGCCGTCAGTCGGAGCTTGACGTCGTCGACCGTCCGGCGCTCGGAGGAGCTGATGGCGATGACGCCCTGGACGACGGCGGGCTGCGACGATGCGGGCGAGGGGCACGGTCAGACACAGGCAAGAATGGGCTTCAGGGGGGAGGGAGCGGCCACTAGAAGGAACGAAGGAAACGCACGCTCGACTCGTCTGGCGGCGGCGCGTCCCACTCGTCCTCCCAGCGAGCCGTCGCCCTCGCCGGCGGGCGGACGAACACCCTCCTCTCGGCCAGGACGACCTCGATCGCCGTCCGCTTCGAGGCGCCCTTGGTGAGTGCGTTGAGGGTGGTTTGCATGTGCGGCAGGAGCTGCGCGCGGTCGTCGGCCGTGAGCCGGGTGAGGGAGCCGAGCTGGCTGAGGGGGTCGGAGACGTCGTCGCTCGAGGCCGCCGATGATGGGGGGAAGGAGGAGGAGGAGGAGGATGTTGATGAGGAGGAGGAGGAGGCCTCCTCGAGCGAGTGACGACGAGGCGAGGGTGAGAGTCGGCGACTCAGCCGGCCGCCGGCGCTCGAGCTTGATGATGATGTCGAGGAGGAAGAGGGCTTCTTCGAGTGGAAGAGGGATAGGGCGCGGGATGTCGTCGTCATCGTCGTTGTCGTCGGCGAGGAGGTCGAAGAAGGAGTCGATAGGTCGGCCGACCTCCGGCGGGTGAGGAGCATGCTGTCGTCGTTTGCCTGGGATGGGCAGGGCGAAAGATGGGGAGGTGTAGGAGGACGGGGGTAGGCGAGCATCATCTCTCGGGCAGTCGCTCGTGCGGTTTAAGGAGCCTGTCGTCGGGCTCTCGGCTGGGCTCGGCGGCACGAAAGATGGTTCGAACTGGGCTCTGGGCTGGCTCGGCTGCTGCCGATAACGAGGGGCGGGTCAGCGAGGTCGAGGACGGTCACGCGCCGCCAAAGGGGCTCGGCAGGGAAGAGAGTACTCACTGCGTCGGCTGGGCAGCGATTAGGAGGGGCGAGAGGAGGTGAACGTCAGCAGCGGGCAGAGGCGAGGTTCCTCCCTCCCTCGTCCTCCTCTGCTCGACCACGTCTGCCTGCCGGTCTCGTTCGCCTTTGCTCCTCGCGTTTGCAGGCGAGCCGCGACGCAGGCGGGCGGGGCCGTCGTGGTAGCGCAGGCGGCGGCGGCGCTTCGCCTGCCGGGCGGCCCTCGGCAGCGCAGGCAAGCGCTGCCGCCCCCCACGGGGCAGCCTTGCTAGCCAGCGGTTGGACCCCGCACCCATCCAGCGAAACGACGACGACGACGACGGACGATGACGGGCAACGACCAACATAGCAGAGCAGCAGGACGAGGCGTCTGGCCGTCGGACGCGGTCTTGGCTCGAGCTCTCGTCGGTCGGTGGTGGCTTGCCCAGCAGGGCCGAGGGAAGGCGGCGCGATCGACGACGGCCGGGGGGCCGGGGCGAGAGCCGGTCTCACGCGCGGCTCGATGAGGCGTGGGAGGACGGCAGGTGGGAGGACGACTGCTGCTGGCGACGGTGCTGCTCGGCGCACGTCCGTCTGGCCTCGGGCACCTGGAGTGAGCAGGTCGTGTCCGTAAGCGATGAAGGCCGTCTGCCTCGTCCTTGACATCCCCTCACCCGCTCCAAAGAGCTACGGCCCCGACATAAAGGATGGCGACGACAAGACATCGATTCGAAGAGACGCTGCGACACAGCCGACGTCGAAGGATGACGATGAGGTACGCCGGGGTTGGGGAGGGTCTGCGGAGGAGCGTACAGACCGGATAGGGAGGACCTGACCGGCAGGTCGTCGTGCGAGAGGTTGGACGACAGATGGGACGACGGGACAGCGATGGGACAAGCAGATGAGCGGGGGAGTACAAGGGCGAGCGCGAGAACGAACAACAGGGGCAGCAACCCAGCAGCGGGGGGTTGGGGGGTGGAGCGGCTCGATGGTGGAGGGGTGGCAGTCTACTTGGTGAAGACCCAGAGGGCGTTGCCGCCGCCGCAGAGCTGCTGCTGGTTGCCTGCGCAGGGCATGTTGCACGACGAGCTCTTGGCGGCGGTCGCGATGTTGACGGTCGACGAGCTCGCGCAGAAACACTCTGGCGGGCGGCGGAAGGACAAGCAGTGGTCAGCTCGGTGCGCGAGAGGAGGGTGAGGGGGGGGAGGAGGGAGAATGGGGGGACGCACCGGTCGAATACTCGACGCCGGCCAGGTCGAAGCCCTTCGAGGCGCAGAAGTCGGTGCACGTCTCCTGCGTCATGCCGTCCTCGTCCGCGTAGTTGGCGCCGGCAAACGTCCGGCCGCCGTCGAGCTCGGCCAGGCACGTCTTGGCGGCCTTCCAGCCGTTCTTGAGCGTCTGCGAGCTCGAGCTGACCGACGAGGCCGTGAAGATGACCATGGCCTGGCCGCCGCCGCAGATCTTGGAGTTGTCGCCCGAGCAGACGGACGTGCACTGGGTCGAGGGGATCGAGACGGAAACCTTGTCGTCGCAGTAGCACTCTGCGCAAGGGGAGAGGGAGGGAGGGGGGCGGGGGTTAGGTCAGTCGAGCAACTTGGAACGGTTCCAGGCCGAAGGAAGCGGCGACGTACCGCGGCCGAACTCGACGCCGGCGACGGGGTAGCCGGCGTTCTGGCAGTACGAGGTGCAGAGCTCAAAGTCCATGACGTCGCTGGTGAAGGCGGCGCCCTTGAGGAGGCGGCCGTTGATCTCGGCCACTGTGTGCGCATAAACCCGAGCACAGGGGGGTCAATGACTTGAACCTAAAGCAAGCGCAAGGCGAACAAAAGGGAAGAGACGCACCGCAGGCGCCGGTCGTACTGTAGCCGTTGGCGGTCGTGAAGGCGCCGATGTTGATGCCGGCGTTGCCCGAGCCCATGGCCGAGCCGGTCGACGAGCCCGAGCTGGCCGGAGCGGTGTAGCCGGCGATCGGCTGAAGCGAGCTATCGAGGGCAGCCGTGTTGCGGTAGAGCTGGAGACCGGCCGAGCTGCCACACGTGAGCGAGGCGTCGCCGTTGCAGGGCTTGGGCGCGTTGGTGGTGGTCGTGCTGAGCGAGCCGCCGTTGACGAGCGAGTTACCGCAGAAGCCTGGAGGGCGGGGAGACAGTCAGCGGCTGTTCGAGGACGGTGAGGGGGGGGGGGGGGAGGAAGGCGACAGGAGCGACGAACATTCGCCGCCGTTCTCGAGACCGGCAAGGACAAAGCCACGGTCGGCGCACTCGTCGATGCAGGCAGCGGGCGTCATCGAGCCCGAGTCACCCTGGGAGCCAGTCAGGACGCGGGCGCCGGACTGGACGAGATCCGAGATGATGACGTTCGAGGCGAGGGCCCAGTCGGAGGGGATCGAGCCGGAGACGACGACGGCGGCAGGGGCGGCGGCGGCGGCGGCCGAAGCGGAGGCCTTGGCAGCGGCGGCAGCGGCGACCGAGGCGGCAGCGACCGAGGCGGCAGCGGCCGAGGCCGAGGCGGCGTTGGCAGCAGCAGAGGCGGCAGCACCGCTGGCAGCGACAGAGGCAGCAGCGACGGCGGCGATTGAGGCAGCACCAGCCTTGGAAGCAGCGGCAGCGATAGAGGCAGCGGCGGCGTTAGATGCAGCAGCCGCAGCGGACGCGGCAGCAGCGTTGGAGGCGACGGCAGCGTTGGAGGCGGCAGCGTTGGAGGCGGCAGCGGCATTGGAGGCAGCGGCGATGACGGAGGCAACCGAGCCGGCGCCGGGGGCGACGACCGAGGGGGCGGGCTGGGCGTTGACGGAAGCCTGGGACGCGACCGAGGCGATGGAGGCCTTGGAGGCAACCGAGGCCTTGGACGCGAGGGAGGCGACCGAGGCCTGCGAGAGCGAGTTGTTGGGGACAGCGACCGAGCCCGAGGCGCCGGTGCCGCTGGCCTTGGCGAGGCACGACGTGTACTGGCGCGTGCAGTCGTCGTACGAGAAGCCCCACCAGTTCCACCAGGTCCAGGTGGCAGCGGCGTTGCAGAGGGTGCGCTGCTTGTTGCACGAGTAGGCGAGGGCCGAGTAGAGGTCGGTGAACTGCTGGCCCTCGCAGGCATACTTGGAGACCTGCCAGGTGTAGACCGAGGCGCAGCCGGTGCCGCCGAGCGAGCCCGAGAACGACTGCCAGTTGAAGCCCTGGGTGACGAGCGGGGCAGCGGCGGCCGAGGTCTTGGCCGGGGCGGGCGCGCTGGCCGAGGGTCCAACCGGAGCAGCCGCGAGGGAGGCAGCCTTTGCGATCGAGGCGGCCGAGACCGAGCTGGCATCGGGGCAGGAAGCGGATCGATGGTCAGCGTGTGTCCGCCGCGACGACTCTGTTCCGACTGAAGACTCACGCGATAGAGGCCTTGGAGGCGACCGAGGCAACGTAGGCGGCCGAGAGGGCTGAGGCGGCGCTGGCGGCCGACTTGACCGAGACGGACGAGACGCTGGCGATGGAGGCCGCGCCAGAGGTCGAGCCGGTCGAGGTGTAGCCATTGTCGCACCAGCCGTACCAGCAGCTGCAAAATGCATAGAAAGGGTCAGCCAGGCGTTCTTCGGCAGGTAGAGCGGCAGAACGACTCACAACCAGCCCCAGGTGCGCTTGTCGAGAGCGACTAAGTCGTGGGTTCCTTGGTCGCCGGGGGAGGTGGCAGCAGCGACCGAGGCGAGGGAGAGAGCGGGAAGAAGAAGGGCGGCACGCATTGTGGGGGGGGGGTGAGGAAGGCGGAGGGT